>ERZ836877.296-NODE-296-length-88100-cov-4.899847_pt1 | contig 88100 bp, 85 predicted proteins | sample MGYA00519469_ERZ836877 | MGnify/ENA primary metagenome ERZ836877 (study PRJEB31850, sample SAMEA3708809) | human gut metagenome | biome: human gut; feature: human-associated habitat; material: faeces | place: China | collected 2014 ...
TAGAGCACGACCTTGCCAAGGTCGGGGTCGCGAGTTCGAGTCTCGTTTTCCGCTCAGGCAAAGCTGCCCGTGAGGGTGGCTTTTCTTGTTTTTATACATTCCGGTTTCATTTGTTTTCTTCGTTTCGTTTACGGTAGAGTTGGTAAGAGTTGTAGATATTGTGCCAAATGCTGTAGAAGCCTCCGGCTACCGATGTGACCGGAGTCATGAACGTATACCCCATCCAAATGGCAAATACCGTGTTCTTTTGTCCCAAGGCCTGACCTGCGCTGATGGAATCATTGTAACAGGTTCCGATGCGTTTCCCCGCCCAGAATTGTACGACGCAGCAAACAAGCGATATGCCGGCTATGCCCAATTGGTAAAGCACCGATACTTCGCTGTGGACAATACTCTTCACGGTAACCCCGATGGCAATGGCCAGTGCCACGGCCCACAAATAGAATGCCAGGTCTTTGCAGCGGACGACCAGTTTGTGTACGCCCGGAAGGCAGTAGCGAACGAATAAAGCGGCCAGGAACGGGCAGAACAGGAGAGGGAAGACTTTGCTTAATATCAAGGAAAAGGAGACACCGAATGTCAAATCGGGGTGGGGGTGAATCAAGGGGACGAATATGGGGACTATCAGTGCTGTGACCAGATTGATTAAAATGGTATAGGTGGTCAGGTTGGCCGCACTGCCTCCCAATTTTCCGGTGACCACTGCTGCCGCCGTAGCTGTCGGGCAAATCATGCACAGCATGGCGGCTTCTGCCAAAACCTGGCCCGGCAGATGGGGAAAACATTTCAAAAGTCCGGCAAGGAGGGCAAAACAGCCGGCCTGAATCAAGAGCAGCCATCCATGCCAACGGCAAGGACGGAGTTCTCTGGGATTCACTTTACAGAACGTGATGAAAAGCATGGCAAAAATCAATGCCGGTTGCAGGATGTCGATAAACCGGGCTACGTAAGGCTTCGTAGGTTCCAGGGCAGGAATCCCGGTGTAAATGAAGTAAGACAATGCTCCCGCGAGCATGGCGATGGGGAGAGTCCAGTTTTTAATGAATCTGATGATAGGCATGTTCAAATTATCATGAATGGTTGTGCAAAGTTACTTATTTTGTTATCGCCGGGGCGGATTAAACCAGACAAAATTTGTCCGGACGGGAGATTTTATATAATTTTGCACCGGTCTCCGACTAATTATATCCTTGATGTATAATTGTTCGGATTTTATGGTTTTATTTATTTAATGAATTGATGAATTTATACATTCGCTATTTTGACGAGGAGTGCGTGGTGAGTTCGGCGGAAGAGGCTTTCGATTTCCTGTCTTCTCTGCCGGGTATTACGTTGGATGAGGCTTTCGTGAAAGATTTGCGCCAATACATGGATAGTCCGATGCCTTATCCCAAGCGTTATAAGGTACGTCCCCGTGTGTATTTTATTGTGATTAAGACAACGGCTACGACTTTGGCCGAATTTAAAGTGAACGGAGGCAGGACGCAGTCTTTGGCCGAAAGTTCGGAGAAGGAACCCGCGGCCCGTTTTTCCATCAACGACCGTCCGGGATGGTATGAAGGGGAAATCCTTTTCAAACGTGTGGTTCCCATTCCCGGCACCACGAAGTTCCAGTATAAGGATACGCGGTTCAAGGCTCGTTGCAAGGCTCGTAACGCGCAGGAATGTTACAATCGCATAGTGGAGCATTTGCGTTCACGGCAAGATGTGGATGCGCGCAGCCAGTTTCCTTCCGTAAAGGGAAAGAACTTCTCTTGTTCATATTTGGGCATGACATTGGAAGAGGAATAGAACCCAGAGGGGGAGATGTGCCCCGCGTTTGTATAGGAACGTTTTCCTTACGTACGGGGATTTTGTTTTAAAGATAAAGGGATGCCGGTCGCGGCATCCCTTTTTTGTGTATGGCCTCGTGTCTAAACTTGCGGTGCCATGCAGGCTTTATGTTTCACAAGTGCGTCCTGCGTCATTTCACCCAGATTTTCCGGCAGCTTCCGTCAGCTTCGCGTACGATGTGTATGCCCTTTGCGTTGGACGGAATCATCCGGCCGTTGAGGTCGTAATGTACGGTTTTTCCGGACGCTTTTCCTTTGAGGACGCCTTGTATGCCCGAGGGGTCAAACTCTTCGCAAAGGTAGAACATGTCCCATCCCACGGCTGCGGCGTAACTTGCGGTGGAGCCGGTCGGGATTTTCAAAGTGCAATGCTCTGGATTCACGCCATCGAAAACCATGGTCCAGTTCTCGCCGTAAAAAGGTTCGCATACGGGAGGTACAGGATTGAAAGAAGTAATTTCTTTCAGGCCGAGGCAGCTATAAAAGGCTTCGTCGCCAATGTATTCCACACTGGCCGGAATAGAGATGGCAGCCAGTGCATAGCAACGGGAAAACATGGAAGCCGGAATCGTTGTGAGGTTTTCGGGCAGCGTGGCCGAAACCAGCTTGTCGCACCCGCTGAATGCGCTTTCGCCGATGGAGTCGATGCGGGAAGGCAGTGAGACGGACAGCAGGCCTGTGCCGCTGAAAGCTTCCTTGCCGATGGTTTTCAGGCTTTCCGGCAGGTCGATGCCTGCCAGGTTCCAACAGTTGTTGAAGGCCCGACCGCAAACGTCCGTCGTCCCGTCAAGTAGTGCAAGGGTAGTACCTTCCGCCATCGTACCTTTATATTTATAGGCAAACGTGGAGAGGTAGACCACTCCGTCGGGCTGTGCGTTGAGCCATGCCGTACCGTCGAACGCGCCGGTACCTATACCTGTCAAAGAGGCGGAGAGGTTGATGTCGGCCAGTTTGGTGCATCCTTGGAAGGCGTAATCCCCGAGGCTAAGACCTTCTTGCGCCAAGGTGTTCATAGCTTTCTTTGCAGGTGAAGCCACGGTCACGGACACGAGGTTCGGACAGTTGCTGAACGCGCTTTCTCCTATTTCACGGATGTTTTCCGGAATGACCAATGAAGTAATCGACCAACATCTGTAGAAGGCATACTGCCCTACGGAGGTGAGGGTGGAAGGCAGTACCAGTTCACTGCATATCTCGCTGCCGCCGATGTACAGTTTGCCCGAGGCGGACGGGTTGGCACTCGCGGAGGCAAAGTATATGCGGCACCATTCGTCCAACGTTCCTTCATATTGCGTTTGGGTCGGATTGACATAATTAAAGGACATGGCACCGATAAAATTCACTTCTTTGCCGATGACTACGTTTTTCAGGCGGTTGCAGTAGAAAAAGGCGTATCCGCCGATGCGCTGTGCGTGTATCTCGGCTTGTGCCAGTTGGGTGCAGTAGGAAAACGCTTCTCTGCCGATTTCTTTCACGTGGGCAGGGAATACGGCCGACGTCAGCCCTTTGTAACCGGCGAAAGCGTAGTCTTTCACTGCGGTGATGTCCTCCGGGACCACCAAGTCGGTCACGATTTGCTGGTCATCTGTGCCGTAGTCCACGTAGAGGCGTGAGGCGAAAGACAACGGGCAGGTTTCTTCCGGATACGTGTCCGCCAGCATGTCGATGCGCATCCATCCGGACAGGCTTCCTTTGTAGCACACGTCGGCCAACGCCTCGCAATTTACGAACGCCCCGTCGCCGACGCTCTTTATTTTGTCGCCCATCGTGATGGAAGTCATCGCCGTGCAGTTGGAGAAGGCACTGTATCCGATGGTTTCCAACCCGTCGGGCAGGACGATGCTGCCCAATGAGGTACAACCGTTGAACACATACCTGCTGAGGGCCTTCAATCCGGCAGGAAGTTCTACGGACTTCAGCGCGGTGCAGTTCTGGAAAGCATATTCGCCGATGGAATCCACGGAAGCCGGAAGGCAGACCGTCTCCAATGCGCATTGTTTGAATGCCCCGTTGCCTATCGTCGTCAGCGTGGACGGCAGTTCCACGTTGGAAAGGGAAGTGCATTCCAGGAACATGTATTCGCCTATCACGGTTGCGCCCTCTTCCAACCGGACACTTTGCAGGTTGGTGCAGCCCGTGAACACGGCCATTTCTATGCTGTCTACGCCCGATGGTATGACGATGGACTGCAAGGCTGTGCAGCCGCTGAATGCGTCGGATTTGATAGTTGTGACACTTTCTCCGATAGCTGCACGAGTCAGGCCGGTACAGCCTTGGAACATGGATGAAGGGATGGTGGTAGTTTGGCCCGACACGTCCGCCGTTTCCAAGGTGGACGTGTTCCACGGGCACGAAAATCCGTAGAACGACAGGTTTCTCCCCACCCGCAACTCGTGCACCGGGAGGTTGGTGAAATCCCCGTCGATGATCAGCGAATCCTTGCTTTCGGCAAAAGCCAGTTCCGTCAACGAGGGGCAATCGTTGAAAACTCCGTATGTCATTTCCTTCACGCTGGCCGGTATGGTGATGCTCTTCAGGCTCGTGCAGCCTGAAAACGTGCCGGAACCCAGTTTTTGCAGGTCTGCCGGAAAGCGCACGTCCTCCAGGCTGCTGCAACCATTGAAGGTTCCCTGCAATTCCGTCATGCCGTCCGGCAGCGAAACCGACTTCAGTGCAGTGCAGCCTTGGAAAGAGAAAAATTCTCCCGGTTGCACCTGTAGGACGACGGAAGTAACGTCCGTGTTATATCTGAACATTTCATCGTCCACTTCTGTCACGCTGTACGTCTTGCCATCGTAGGTGAACGAAGCCGGAACTGTTATGTCCCCAGAATATAGTCCGTCATCTAAAGGCATAGCCTTGGCTGTTCCTGCATTTTCGTTGGTTTCATACCTGATGCCTCCCACGGTTACGTCGTCGGCCATCGCTGTGCCGCTACTTCCGCACCATGCCCCGAAAAGGAGCGTAAATAAACATGTTTTTGTTCTCATAACCACTATATTTTAGTATTTGTTGATGCTTGTTTTTGTATGGTTTTAGTTTCTCTCTTACGAAGAGAGCGACCACAGGAATAGAAGTCTGAATGTCATAACTTTTAGGTTGTAAGAACTTAGATTTTCATTAAATATGTTTATTAAGTTGGAATGTAAGATAAAAAATAAGATTTGTGATTCACTTATATTCACCATTTTATGTAACTTTCTGACGAGACGGTCGCTCTCTTCGTAAGAGATAAACTCACGGCAGATTCATTTTTTCATTGAACTTCATTTTGAGTCTGCCAAAATGTCAGTTATAATGAGCTTAGGTTTGGTTTTTCGGGAACGGGTGCAGGCGTGTGCGAAAATAATGGATTCTCGTGCCTTTTGCCCGGGACAATATGTAACGGATAAGAAGCCGGATCATGCTTGAATGTAATTTCCGTTTGTCTTTTACTTACCTTCCGTATCCGGGTATCCGGCATAGGCGAGGGGGAAGCCATACAAAATGACAGTAGCTTTTTGTCGGGGAATAACGTCGGAATAGAGAAAAAATCCCTTTTCCCCGTAGGATGTTTTGCCCTTTTCTTCTTGTTTTTGGGGTGGGATGAGGACGATGACGGAAAGTTATGCGGAGAAAAATTAATCGCTTTCAGCCGAATGAGAAATCAATCTCTTGCAATTGATTGTGAATATTCCATAATTCTTATTGGGATATGCCGCACAAATATGTATGTTTCTTAAAAAGAATTTTCCAGATGAGGCTGTTTCCGTCTTTTTTCTCTCTGAGAGTGGGGCGAAAAACTGCCATTTTGTCAGTCTACGCCTGCGGAGTGTGAAGGGGAGAAGGGGCGGGCGGTGCAGCGGAGTAGCGGGATGGAGGGCCGCTGTCTTTGTTTCCACGAAGATAGGATGCGGCTCGGCAGTTCCTCGCTCAAAAGCAAGCTTTAGGCTTGGAACTGCACTCGCCTTTCGCTATCTTTGCGTACGGAAAGAACCGTTCAAAAGAAAGGAGACGATTATGCTTGCATACACGTTCGTAGAACAAGGGAGATTCGAATTAAGGGAAAAGCCGCGTCCGGAGTTGCAGGACGGGCGGGATGCCATCGTACGGGTGACGTTGGGAAGCATCTGTACCAGTGATTTACACATCAAACATGGGAGTGTGCCGCGTGCCGTACCGGGAATCACGGTAGGGCATGAAATGGTCGGGGTGGTGGAAGAAGTAGGCCATGAAGTCACTTCGGTCAAGCCGGGCGACAGGGTGACCGTAAACGTGGAGACATTTTGCGGGGAATGCTTCTTTTGCCGACACGGATACGTGAACAACTGCACCGACCCTCATGGCGGATGGGCTTTGGGTTGCCGCATCGACGGAGGACAAGCCGAATTTGTCAGGGTTCCGTATGCGGACCAGGGCTTGAATGTGATTCCCCCGTCGGTGACCGACGAGCAGGCTTTGTTCGTGGGCGACATCTTGGCCACAGGCTTTTGGGCGGCGCGTATCTCGGAAATCAAGGAAGAGGACACGGTGTTGATTATCGGCGCAGGCCCCACGGGGATATGCACTTTGCAGTGTGTCATGCTGAAAAATCCGCATCGCGTCATCGTTTGCGAACGGTCGGAGGAGCGGTTGCGTTTCGTGCGCGAACACTATCCCGGGGTGGAGGTGACGACTCCCGAAAGCTGTAAAGACTTTGTGTTGCGCCATAGTGCCCATGGAGGGGCGGACGTGGTGTTGGAGATGGCCGGTAGTCAGGACAGTTTCCGACTGGCCTGGGAGTGTGCCCGTCCCAATGCCATCGTGACGATTGTGGCGCTTTATGACAAGCCCCAGTTGTTGCCGTTGCCGGACATGTACGGGAAGAACCTGACGTTCAAGACCGGAGGGGTGGACGGTTGCGATTGTGCCGAAATCCTTTCCCTGATAGAGGCGGGCCGGATTGACACCACGCCGCTCGTCACCCATCGTTTCCCGTTGGAACGTATTGAAGAAGCCTACCGGATTTTTGAGAACAGGCTGGATGGCGTCATCAAGGTGGCCGTCACCGGACGGGAGCGATAGAGAAAAACGAACCCCGGTTTCCGATGCTTGTTTGAGGCTGGAAACCGGGGTTCGTATAAGTGAATGTTTACCGACGCACTACCGGACGATGACTTTTTGCCGGTCTACGATATACAGCCCTTTAGAAAGGCCGCGCACTTGTTCGTGCCCATCGACGGTCACTTGCCGTACCATGCGTCCATCCGTTCCGTAGATGGAAACGGTCAGCACTTGTCCTTCCGGACCTTGCAAACTGATGCAACCCTCTCCGCCGTATGCTTTGACGGTAGCTGTGCCCTTACGTACGGAAGTGACGGAGGTGGTGCCGTCGCCCAGATAATACAACCTGAAGTTGTCGGCCTTATACCATCCGTCGTTACCTTTGATGCCGAGGGTGAGCATGCCGTCCGTCACGTGGATGCTGTCTATGACGGTTTCCCGCAGGTAACGTCCGCCGAAACCGTCGTCGGTCATCGTGGCCATGGCCTCGTTGGCAAAGAGCGTGACGCTCTGTCCTTCGTCAGTGGCTATCCATGCCTTCACGCGGTAGAATCCGTTTTTCAGTCCCGTGGCTTTCTGGCTCAGCGTGACGCTGCCTGCCCCGCTACTGGAATAAGAGTAGAACACGTAACTGCCATCGGCATCCACCATGTAGTTGTCTAAAGAGGAAACGTCCGCCACCTTTGAACTCTGCCCTGTCTCGCGCGTGATGTCCCAGCCTGTGGTGCGTCGGCTTTCAAACGAAGCATTGGTCAGGTAGACATCCGTGAGGTCGATGGGCGCATCTGTGGGGATGAGGTTCTGTCGGCAGGCTTTGATATTCTCTTCCAGAAGGGCGGCGGCTTCGGCTATCTCCTCCGCTTCCGGATGGCGGGTATAGCATGCGGCTGCGGTGTGGATTTGGCCGAGGAACGTGTTGAGGTCTTCCGCAGACAGCTGCCCGTCGGAATTTCCAGCCAAAATGTAGGCTTGGTTCAGCAGTTCGCCGAGCTCTTCGCTTTCCTTGTCTTTCTTTTCGTATGCGTAGATGTTGATGCTTACGTCCTTGTCGTACGTAAGGTAACCGCTGAAAGCGGGGATGGTGGTGCCCTCGTCCTCTACGAAGGTCTGTATGTCGGCCTTGTTCAGCATGCGGAGTCCTTTCCGGGCCACTCCATTGCTGAAACTGTAGGACAGGGTGTCGGACGTAGCCGTTCCGTGCCCGTCATCGACGGTCACGTCGGTGGCCGTAATCCGGTCTTCGCCCGGCCGGGTAGTCCGGTAGAGGTAAGGCGTGCAAGCCTTTAACGTTGTGTTTACTTCGTCTGATTCCGAGATAAGGATGTTGCTCAGTTTCTTGATTCGCCGTGCGCGGCTACCTTCGGGTACTTCGCAGTCGAAAGGCAGGGCGATATATTGCCATTTCGTCGACGAGGACTGCGGGTCGAAGACGGCGCGGCGGGCGGTGAAAGGTTGCTGTGCGTAGTAGTCGTAACCCATGGTTAGGTAGAGTTCCTCGCATACCCCATTCTTGATGATGTTGCGTCCGGTGACGTCCGAGGCGGCATCAAGATAAAACAGTATGTTCGGGTTCGCTACCTGCGGCAGGCTGTCTATGCCAGTCACGCGTGTCAGGTCGTAGTGCAAGGCCGGGGTCGTGGCCGCCAGTTCCAAAAACTTGTCCCTGTTCCAATGGCCGAAGAAGACGGTTCCCCGGTTGTCCGTTTCGGCCATGGTGAGGTCGCAACCGGCTATCTTGAAATAGACCATGGTGTCTTCCGGTGCTGCCTCCATCGTCCGGTCTTCTCCTCCGGCCTTGTAGTCGCGGTGTAGTGCGACAGCGTATAACACGTCTTTTTCCATGTCGTTGAAGTTGAACGTCACGTCTTGTGTCGCGCCTTCAGCAAAGACGGTCTCCCTGTCCGACAAATCCTCGCGTATGACAAAGGCCGATTGTCCGGCATCGTATTGGTACAGGTCGCATTGCAAGGTCGGCGTGGTGGCGGTAGCTTCTTGGGCGTTCGTTATGGAAGCCAGGACGCAGGCTGCGTCGCTGTACACCTTATTATATAATATGGTGCTCTCTTGTCCGCCGATCACGATGGATGTTTTCTCGCTTTCCTGAGCGGCATCGAGCCGGAGGCCGTTCAGTGACAAGACGGGTTCCTGTACGGAGGCTTCGGTCGTCAGGCGTGCCAGGATACGGGCATTACTGTCCATGAGGTACATGTAATACGGCCCGGCGATACTGGGCCGGTAAGTCAATTCCACAGTTGCCGTTTCTCCGCTCGGGACGACCGTGTTCACGTCTCTTAGAAGTGCGTCGCTTACGTCTGTCGGTTCCTCTTCTTTTCGCTCGATGGCAAGGTATATTCCCTTGTAGTCTGTGGTTCCATGGTTGGTGATTTCCACTTCGATGGCGTTTTTCATGCGGGTGTACATCTTGCCTGTCCGGATTTCACCTTCCAAAGAATAGGTACGCGGATGTATGGCGTGGGTCATGCCTTGCTGCCCGTTGAATCCGTTCATACCCGTCAAGTCGTCCACGGTGTAATACCCGTCTCCTTGTCCTCCCCATCCGAAATTAAAATGGAAAAGGTTGTCCGAGGCGCGGTATCCGTCTACCACTACGGCATGTCCGCCTGATGTCGGGGATACTCCGCTGTACACGATGGGCCAACCTTTTGCCAAGTCGTCGTACACCATGTCTTCCCATTCCGACTGGCTGATACCGGATTTGTACGTGCATCGGCTGTCCATGAGGAATTGTCCGGAGAAGGTGTTGACCAAGTCACGGATTTGTCCCGACGTGGACGAACCGTAGGTGAGCCACGTGGAGGTTCCCGTGATGGCCATCAGCGTGGCCACGGCCGTGTTCATGTCCTCGGGCGTGGAGCCTCCGTAGTTGTCCTGCATCAGTTCCCATTGCAAGGGAGTTCCTTTTGGGAATGATTCGGTGACGGGAGCGTCGCCGTAACCGTAAGTCGGCGTATCATACTGCGAACGGTCGGGCAGCTCTTTTCTCCAGTAATATGCCACTTGCGCGGCAGCCGTGGCCACACATCCGGTCAGCGCGCGGCCTGACCCGTTTGACATATACGGGCATAAGTTATTGTAAGGAGCCCCTTGCGACCAGTGTGCACTGACCAATGGGGCGATGTTTTCCTTGTCGTTGGCTCGTGTTTGTACTCTCGGCCCTAAACCCTGGGCTTGTGCTGCTTCTATCATTCGGCTGTATCCTTCCAACCAGTCGAGCATGGCAGGCGGGAGAGTTTGCGGGTCGAAGTCCCCCTTTTCGGTATATCCCAGTACGTAGGGCATGCAGTCGTCTCCGGATATGATGACGAAGCCTTGGTCGTTTCCACGATTGAAAATGTAAAGAGGGGCATGTCCGTCAGTTCCCTTGCGTTTGGCAATAGAAGTTTCTATAAGTTCAGGGGGTTGATTTCCACGCATATAGGCCGTAGCTATTTCTTTGGCCTTTGCCCTGTCTACCGGATCTGCCCAGATACATAACGAGGAGGTAAGAAGTGTCAAAACTGTCAATAATGGTTTCTTCATAGGTCTGTATTTTTATTGATATTAGATTAATACGGTCAAAGGTAACTTTTTTTATGGACATTATGCTCGTTTTCTCAAAAATACTTGTGGTAGAACGTATTTATTTTATTACTTTTGCCAAAAAATTAAAGAGGAAAGAATATGCAGAAGAAGAATTACTATTTGGAATCGGTTCTCGATTTGAACGCCAGTAATGTATGGGGAACGGAAGCCCAAGAACTTTTGGATTTGTGGCAAAAGGATATTAAGGAAGAAGGTTTTTCTTCATCTGAGGAAAAAGTGCTGAACGTCATCCGGCTGGCCTTTGACGTATATCATTTCGACCCGAAAGACGACCGGGAAGTCATGAGGTATAGCGACGGCAATTATGTCATCCTTCCTTGTGTAGACAAACGAAAAGGTGCCGTGGCCATACGTAAGAAAGAGATTCGCCGGATTACGGATCTCTCGTATGAGAACATTAAACATATTACGGCGTCCGACCTGCTGAAGTTGATAGAAGGTAATTTCGGCGGTGGTTGGGATTCCATATCTTTGACGATAAAAGACATTATAGAGTCGGCTTTCGACATTAGTACGACAACTCTGCCTGCTTCACGCATCCATGCTGCAGGCGGTACGTTGGAACGTAAAGTCGCCGATGGTTATGAAGTCTTGGAGATTGCGAAAGGAACTTGGGTAGAGGCTATTTTTGCCAAGAAACGCGAACCGGTAGAGAAATTGCGTTTTGTGCCCGAACCGGAATATGACGAAGACGGCAACCGCCGCATTGTGGACGAAGACACTGAAACTGATTCGGAGTCGGAAGAAGAGGGCGATACGGCCGGAGATGATACTTTTTACGGAAGCTATACCCCCGAGGCGGACATCAAGGATGTGGAGGAAGAACTGGCGGACGAATGACCTTTGGGCCGGAAAAGAATAAAACATGAAAATTGAAAAAACGGAGCGGGAACGCATCATCCGGTTGGTGAAGCAACAGGTGGTGCCGGCAATGGGATGCACAGAACCTATATGCGTGTCTCTTTGTGTGGCCCGCGCGGCAGAGGTGCTTGGAGAAAGACCGGTCGCAGTCAGCGTCTTCCTCAGTGCGAATATACTGAAAAATGCCATGGGTGTGGGAATTCCCGGTACGGGTATGGTGGGACTTCCCATAGCTATAGCTTTGGGCGTAGTGGCAGGTAAGTCTGCATACGGGCTGGAGGTGCTGAAAGACGTGATGCCGACAGACGTAGAGCTGGGCAAACAATACATAGCGGAGCGGCGTGTCAAAATATCATTAAAAGAAGGCATTTCGGAAAAGCTGTATGTCGAAGCCATAGTGGAGAGTGAGTCCGGTCATAGGGCTACGGCTGTCATTGCCGGTCAGCATACGCATTTCGTCTATGTGGAGAAAGACGGGAAAGTGCTGTTGGACAATCGTATGCCACAAGGAGAGGAAGCCGGAGAGGACGAATGCGAACTCAACTTGCGCAAGGTGTACGATTTTTCAGTAGAAGCGCCGTTGGAAGAAATCGAATTTATCCGGGAAGCACGCCGCTTGAACGAATCGGCCTCCCGGCAAGCTTTGAAAGGGTGCTACGGACATGAGTTGGGCAAGACGCTGAGCCGTCCTTTGGGGCGCGGTATTATGGGGGATACGATATTCTCTCATATTCTGTCGAGCACCTCATGTGCGTGCGACGCCCGTATGGCCGGGGCTATGATTCCGGTGATGAGCAATTCCGGAAGCGGCAACCAGGGGATTTGTGCTACGATGCCGGTCGTGGTTTTTGCCGAAGAGAATCACAATACGGACGAAGAACTTGTTCGCGCGCTTATGCTGAGCCATCTGACAGCCATCTATATCAAGCAAAGTCTGGGTGTCCTGTCGGCCTTGTGCGGATGTGTGGTGGCTTCTACGGGATCGAGCTGTGGTATCACCTACCTGATGGGAGGAAAGTACGAGCAAGTCTCATACGCCGTGAAGAATATGATAGCGAACCTCACGGGGATGATTTGTGACGGAGCCAAACCGAGTTGCGCATTGAAATTGACGAGCGGGGTTTCCACAGCCGTATTGTCAGCCATGCTGGCCATGCAGCAGAAATGTGTGAGCAGCGTGGAAGGCATCATCGACGATGATGTGGATAAGAGCATACATAACCTGACAAGTATAGGAGCCGAAGCCATGAACGAGACCGACCGTAAGGTTTTGGAGATTATGACGCATAAAAGTTGAAGTATGGATTAATTTTTTTTAAGAAGAAAGCGGGTGTGAGCCCGCTTTTTCTGATTTATATCAGATATTTGTTTCGGAAAAAGTGTTAGATTTGCACTTGATATTCATTAACCAATTTTTGAAGTATTATGAAACAAAGAATCAAATTGCTTTTCGCATGCAGTTGTGTGGCGGCTTGGTCTGCCGGGAGTTTGGCACAATCATTCACGTGGTATGCCAGTACGGAAGGAAATACGTGGAAAACGTCTACGGTGAAGATGTCCAAGAAGGCTGCGGATGCCCATGTGACGGTGGAAGAGAATGTGGCACCGATTGTGGAATTCAAGGCGTGGGGTGCCACGTTTAATGAATTGGATTGGGACGCATTGGGCATGTTGACCCGTGACGAACAGGACGAGATACTGAAAAACGTATTTTCTCCGGAGGGGGATTTGCGTATTTCCCGTGGGCGTATTTCCATGAACGCCAACGACTATGCCCGTTCTTGGTATAGTTGCGACGAGGTGGCCGGGGATCTGGAACTGCGTTATTTCAATATAGACCGCGACAAACAGTCCATCATCCCCTTCATACGTGCGGCACAGAAGTATAATCCCGAACTGACGTTCTGGACATCTCCGTGGTGTCCACCCAGTTGGATGAAAATCACGGGAGATTATCCTGTGTTGAGCAGCAAGTTCAACCACATGCCCGAAAAGATGAATTACATCCTTTACGGTAATGTGAACGATAAGGTGGATCCTGATGAAATGAAACTGGTCGGTAGGAGAGGGGATAAATTCCCGCGCCAGTTGGCTACCACGGACTACTTTATACAGGACCCGCGTTACTTGCAGGCGTATGCCAATTATTTCTGTAAGTTTATCGACGCTTACAAGGAACAGGGGGTGAATATAGATATGGTGATATATCAGAATGAGGCATACAGCTACACGCCTTACCCCGGTTGTGCATGGACGGCCGAGGGAACGGTGCGGTTCAATCGCGACTATCTGGGTCCCACGCTCAGACAAAAACATCCGGAGGTGAAGCTTTATCTCGGGACGTTCAACACCAATCGTGTGGACTATGTGCAGAAGATTGCTTCCGACACGAAGTTGCAGGAATACGTAAGCGGCATGGCATTTCAATGGGAAGGCCGCGAGTCGCTCCCCGTACTGCGCAAGGAACATCCCGAGTGGAACTATATGTGTTCGGAAAGCGAATGCGGACGGGGTAGCTTCGACTGGGGAGCAGGCGAACATACCTTTGAACTGATGAACCATTATTTGGGTAACGGATGCAACGAGTACACTTTCTGGAATTTCATCTTGGCCGACAATGGCGAGAGTCCGTGGGGATGGAAACAGAATGCCCTTATCCGGGTGGATTCCAAGGCACGCACGTTTACCTATACTCCGGAGTATTTTGCCGTGAAGCATTACAGCCATTTCATCACGAAAGGCAGTCAGGTGGTGGCTTACAAAGCCCAAGGGGACGACAGGATGCCGGTATTGGTCAGCCGCACGCCTGAAGGAAAATATGTGGTCGTGGCCGGAAATTTCAAGGACGAGGCTTCTCCGTTGGTGGTCAAGATAGGAGAGAAGAGCCTGTCCGCCGAACTGGCAGCGCATTCTTATAATACATTTGTGATGAAATAATACGGTTTGCACGCCGGAAAGATACGGTGGCAGGGGCCGGCTTCGTAAGGAAACGGAGCCGGCCCTTTGAGTATGTGACGGTCCGTACGGCTTGTTAAAGCTTGTTATATTCGGCGGAGGAGAGATTTTGCGAGTAAACCTTATACTTGGAAATGGGTCATACTTCTGTGAAACAAAAAAGAATGGTTTAATTAAAAAGGAAACAACTATGAGAAAATTGATGATGGCCGTATGTTTTGCTTTGCTGGCCGGAAGCACATTGTCAGCCCAAGAGGGCGGAAACACGCCGCGCATGCGGACAAATCCCGAACAGATGGCCAAGCGGATGGCCGGGAAACTGATGTTGGACGACGAAACATCGGCAAAATTTATTCCCCTTTACGAGGACTATATGCAAAAGTTGGCGGAATGCCGCGTGCCCAAAAAGGAAAAAGGAAGTCAGGCGGCACAGTCGGATAAAGATATAGACGAGAACATAAAGGCTCGTTTTTCGGCTCAGGAGAAACGGTTGGACGTGCAGAAGAGCTACTATGACAAGTTTAAGAAAGTGTTGACGATGAGACAGGTGCAACAGCTTTATGAACGTCCGGACATGGGAAGTCGTCCGCGTTTTCAGGGACAAAAACCGCATTCTGCTCCGCGCCGCTGAAAAGCAGGCAGGAGGCTGGAAAACCGTTTGCCGCAGAACGGAAAATCAATCTCAGGAGATTGAAAAATCATTCGGCTGAGAATGAAAAATCGTTTGGCGCAGATTTTTACAGCGTTAATTATCAGACTGTTGCAAAGAACCTTCCGAACGTGTTTTTTAGGTCTGGAACACAGGGGTAGGAAACCCAGGTGAGGGCGGTAACGGAATCAGGAAAAAATGACCGGGCATACAGAGGAAATTCTCTTGGTATGCCCGGTCTTTTTTTCAGAAGTCGCGGAGCGCGGCGCATCAAGCCATGGTGCCGCCCATGATGTCCAACAGTTCGTTGGTGATGGCCTGCTGGCGTCCTTTGTTGTACACGACGGTGAGGTCCTGTATCAAGTTGTTGGCATTGTCCGTGGCTATCTGCATGGCCATGCTTCGTGTGGCATGTTCGGATGCGTTGGAGTCTAAAAGAGTGGTATAGACTTTCAGCTTCAACACCTCCGGAATCAGTTTGGCCAATAGAATTTCTTCCGAAGGTTCTATCAGATAGTCCGGCTGCCGGTTGTCGGTCGGAACCTCGGTCATGGCAGACAAATCTATCGGTAAATATACCGTGTTGACGAGTTCCTGTGAACCGGCGGATTTAAAGTGATGATAAATAAGCTCTACCCGGTCTATGTCGCCCGACAAAAAACGTTCGCATAGTTCTGCTGCCAAACTCTCACATTCCGTATAGTTGGGCTTATCGGCCATGTGCGTATAATCTCCGGCCGGGGTAAAGCCCGATTTTTTCACAGCGTCTGCAATCTTTCTTCCTACGGGATAGATGATAAGATTTTCCTTTGCCATTTGTGCGTGTTCGTCCAGCCACTGATGGTAAGAGCGTATGACGTTGGAGTTGAATCCGCCGCACAAACTGCTGTTGGACGAGAATATGACCAGTGCAATGCGCTTTGCCTCCCGTTGCGTGGCAAAGGGCGATTCCGTCTTACCGCCGGTTTGCAAGAAGTGGGTCATGATGGCCGACATCTGCCGTTCGTAGGGCAACATGCCTTCGATGACTTCTTGCGCCTTGTGCAACTTGGCGGAAGCCACCATTTTCATGGCCGACGTAATCTTCAGCGTATTATTGGCCGAGAGTATTCTGCCCTTAACTTCTTTTAATGATGCCATGGTCTATCAGTTTTTAAATAACAGAAGAGTGGACTGAGCCACATCTTCGATGACTTTGGTCACTTGTTCGTTGATGACTCCGCCTTCTAAAACCTCCAACACATCCTGACGGTGAGATGCGCGCAGGCTTTCCAGAAATTCGTGCTGGAAGGCAATGACCTGGTCGATACGTATGTCTCGCATCAGTCCGTGCGTACCGCAATAGAGGATAGCGACTTGTTCGCCTACCGGCATAGGGGAGTATTGGGGTTGTATCAACAGTTGGTTGTTCTTTCGTCCGCGGTCGATGGTCATGACGGTCACGGAATCCATGTCGCTGCTGAACTTGGAGAAAGCTTCCAGTTCACGGTATTGTGCCTGGTCGATTTTAAGTGTACCGGCCACTTTCTTCATGCTCTTGATTTGCGCGCTGCCGCCCACACGGGATACGGAGATACCTACATTGATGGCTGGACGGAAGCCTTGGTTGAACAAGTCAGTTTCGAGGAATATCTGTCCGTCGGTGATGGAAATCACATTCGTAGGGATGTAGGCGGACACGTCGCCTGCCTGTGTCTCGATGATAGGGAGTGCCGTGAGCGAACCTCCGCATTTCACTTTTCCTTTCAGGCTTTCCGGCAGGTCGTTCATCTGCTCGGCCACTTCCTGCTGGTTGATGATTTTGGCAGCACGTTCCAACAGGCGGGAGTGCAGGTAGAAGATGTCGCCGGGGTAAGCTTCGCGACCCGACGGACGGCGCAGGATGAGCGAAACCTCGCGGTAGGCTACGGCCTGTTTGGAAAGGTCGTCGAATACGACTAAGGCATGGCGGCCGGTGTCACGGAAATATTCTCCGATGGCTGCCCCGGCAAACGGTGCGAAGTATTGCAATGCAGCCGGGTCGGCAGCCGTAGCGGCTACGACCACCGTGTAGTCCATGGCACCTTTTTCACGCAGCGTGTTGACGATGTTGGCCACGGTGGAGCCTTTCTGCCCGATGGCCACATAGATGCAGTACACCGGTTTGCCCGCCTCGTATGCGGAACGTTGGTTGATGATGGTGTCGATGGCTATCGCGGTCTTCCCCGTTTGGCGGTCGCCGATGATCAATTCGCGTTGTCCCCGTCCGATGGGAATCATGGCGTCGATGGCCTTGATGCCTGTCTGCAGAGGTTCAGATACCGGTTGGCGGTAAATGACTCCGGGAGCTTTGCGTTCCAGCGGCATTTCGAAAAGTTCCCCTCCTACGGTGCCTCTTCCGTCCAAAGGAACGCCCAACGGGTCGATGACGCGCCCCAGCATGTTCTCGCTGACCCGTATGGAGGCGATGCGTCCCGTACGTTTCACAATCATGCCCTCTTTGATGAGGTCGGTGGCTCCTAAGAGGACGGCTCCCACGTTGTCTTCTTCCAGGTTCATCACCACTCCCATCACTCCGTTTTCAAATTCCAATAATTCATTGGCCTCGGCATGGAGCAATCCATAAATACGTGCCACGCCGTCGCTGACCTGCAACACCGCGCCCACTTCGTCGAACTGGATGGACGTGTTGATTCCTTTGAGCTGTTGGAGCAATACCTCCGAAACCTCGCTGGGTCTTATCTTATCTGGCATATTCTTGTTTCCTTTTCATTATACGATTCTTCTGTTTTTCTCGATGAACTGTTTCTTCACGCGTTTCAACTGTCCGGCTATGCTGGCGTCGATTCGCCAATAGCCGATTTCCAGAATGCCGCCACCGATGATGTCGGGGTCTACCTTGGTGTTGAATTCCACCGTGCGTCCCCGATAGCGTTTCAGGATGAGCGCTTTCAGCTCGTTGAGGGTTTCCTCCGGTAGCGGCATTGCCGTGACAAGTTTTCCCTGACGTATTTTTTTCTTTTTCCGATATAAGAATAAGAAAGAATGCAGGATGAAAGCCAATAGCTTTTCGCGCCTTTTTTCAAGTAGCAGATAGAAGAATTTGGTCAACTCTTCGCATGTGTCCGCTCCGGCGGTAGCATTGTGCAAGAGCTTTATTTTCTCTGTACGGCTCACCATCGGATTCTCTATCGTATGGCGGAACTCCGGAAGCTGGTTGTATTGGAACAGGAGTTGTTGGGCCTGTTCGTACACCAAGGTTTCGTGTCCGTTCTCGCATGCGAAGAGCAACAATGCGCGGGCATAACGTCTTGCAATAATTCCTATATCCATTATTCAATGTTGTTGTTTGATTTAACTTCGTCCAACAGTCTGTTCACTAATTCAAGCTGTTCCTTATCATCAGACAGTTTTTTACGCAATACCTTTTCAGCCACATCTACAGACAGTATCGCTACTTGCCGACGTATGTCGTTGATGGCGCTTTCTTTTTCCGCAGCTATCTGGTGGCGGGTTTCATCCAAAGCTTTCCGCGCTTCGGTGCGAGCCCGTTCGCGTGCTTCGGCGATGATGCGGTCGCGCGTGGCGGAAGCTTCTTTCAGTATGGCGGTCTGCTCTTCGTGTGCCCGTGCCAGCAGTGCTTCGCTTTCGGCTTTTACCTGCTGCAACTGCTCGTTGGCCTGGCGGGCAGCCTCCAGCGAACTGTCTATGTATTGTTTCCGTTTGTCCACCATTCCGGTGATGACAGGAAATGCGTATTTAGCCAAGATGAAGAATACGATTCCGAATATAATCACCATCCAGAACAGTGTGCCCGGATCCGGGGTTAGCAGTCCCATAAGCAACAACGGTTTAGAGGAACAATGTCAAAAGACAAACGACAATGGCGATGAGGGCTACACCTTCTATCAAAGCTGCCGCGATGATCATATTCATACGTACGTTGTTGGATTCCGACGGTTGTCGTGCAATGGCGTCCATGGCCGACCCGCCGATGCGTCCGATACCTATACCTGCACCCAAAACGGCAATACCAGCGCCAATCGCTGCACCCAACTTGGTAAGACCTATACCTCCGATAGCTTGTAATAAAATGGATAATAACATAATGTTTCTGTTTTTAAGGGTTATACTTAATTTTCTAATAGTTTTCCTTTAATTCTCTTCTTTTACGCGTGACAGTCCGATGAACACGGCCGACAACATGGTGAATACATACGCCTGGATGAAGGCTACAAGAAGTTCCAGCATGTCCATGAAGATACCGAAAAGTACGGATATGACCGTCATGGAACCGTTGATGACCGGACCTGCCTTCACCGTAATGAAGATAATGGCTACCAAACTTAGGATGGCTGCGTGCCCGGCCATGATGTTGGCAAACAGACGGATCATCAAAGCAAATGGTTTGGTGAAAATCCCGAATAGCTCAATCATAGGCATGAGAGGCACGGGAACTTTCAACCACATGGGAACTTTCGGCCAAAAGATATCCTTCCAATAGGCTTTTGTTCCGCAGATGTTGGTGAAGAGAAAGGTGCACAATGCCAATACCAATGTAATGGCAATGTTTCCCGTGACGTTAGCTCCTCCCGGAAAGATTGGAAGAATACCCATCAGGTTGTTAACCAGAACGAAAAAGAACGCGGTCAGCAAGTAGGGAGCGTATCTCCGGTAGTCTTCCCCGATACATCCTTTGATGACTTCATCGTTTATCATGACCACCAGAGCCTCTATCATGCCCACACCGCCTTTAGGTGCCCCTTCGCTCACTTCGTGACGCTTGTACCAACGCGCACATCCCAGCATGATGGCCACCAATATGACGCTGTTGATGAACAGTGCCAGCACGTTTTTGGTGATGGAGATGTCGAACGGACGGATTTCTTCTCCCGTGGCGTCTTTTTCTACGATTTTATTTTTGTATTCGCCATCCGGTGCGATGTATAATCCTTCGTATCGGGCCTGGTTTCTCAGACGGGCAGAAGAAAATATATGCCAACCGGAAGAGCTTTTCACAATCACGGGCAAGGGGATGCGTATGGAGGCATCTCCGATGTCTGTGATATGCCATTCGTATGCGTCTTCGATGTGGCCGAAAACGATTTCGTACACATCTATTTCTTGGGTTTCTTCAGCCTGTGCCTGCCGTGGCATGAACATCAACAGGCATAAACCTATACAGCATAAATATTTTAGTAGCTTCATTCCTTAAACTTATCTTTTTATGCAGCCTGACCTGAAAGGGGTCAGGCCGTCGCTTCCGTTACGCAGACGGAGACTGTGTTGTCATTCACTTCTACAAAACCACCTGAAATGTTCAAGCAGATCTTGTCTTTTCCACTCCGGTAAACGACTTCTCCTGCGTCGAGGGACGAAATCAGGGGCGCGTGGTTGTGGAATACGGCGAACTGTCCGGCACTGCCGGAAAGTCTTACGTACTTCACCTGGCCTTCGAACAACGTCTTTTCCGGCGACACGATGAGCAAATGAATTTTATCCTCTTCCATACGATTTAGTTTTGGGCTGCGCTCAACAATTCTTTTCCTTTGGCAATGGCGTCTTCAATGGTGCCCACGTTGAGGAAAGCCTGTTCGGGAAGGTCGTCCACCTCTCCGTCCAATATCATTTTGAATCCTTTGATGGTGTCTTCGATGGATACCATGACGCCCGGCACGCCCGTAAACTGTTCGGCCACGGCAAAGGGTTGCGACAGGAAACGTTGTACCCGTCGTGCGCGGTTCACCGTCAGACGGTCTTCGTCCGAAAGCTCGTCCATGCCGAGGATGGAAATGATGTCTTGCAGCTCCTTGTTCCGTTGCAGGATTTGTTTGACGCGCTGTGCCGTTTCGTAATGTTCCTGTCCCACGATGAGCGGATCAAGAATACGGGATGTGGATTCCAAGGGATCCACCGCAGGATAAATGCCCAACTCCGTGATTTTACGGCTCAGTACGGTCGTGGCATCCAGATGCGTGAATGTCGTGGCCGGGGCAGGGTCGGTCAAGTCGTCGGCAGGCACGTACACAGCTTGTACAGATGTAATAGAGCCGTTCTTCGTGGACGTGATACGTTCTTGCATCTGTCCCATTTCGGAAGCCAGTGTCGGCTGATAACCCACGGCCGAAGGCATACGTCCCAACAGGGCGGACACTTCGGAACCGGCCTGGGTGAAACGGAAGATGTTGTCGATGAAGAACAGGATGTCACGCGGTCCGTCTCCCTTATTGTTGTCACGGAAAGACTCGGCTAAGGTCAGACCGGAAAGCGCTACGGAAGAACGTGCGCCCGGCGGTTCGTTCATCTGTCCGAATACCATGGCCACTTGGGATTTTTCTACCTCGTCCATGTCTACTTTCGACAGGTCCCAATGCCCGGCTTCCATGCTTTTCAGGAATTCGTCGCCGTATTTGATGACACCGGACTCAATCATTTCGCGTAGCAGGTCGTTACCCTCACGCGTACGTTCTCCCACACCGGCGAACACGGAAAAGCCGTTATGCTTTTTGGCAATGTTGTTGATGAGCTCCTTGATTAATACCGTTTTTCCTACGCCCGCCCCACCGAACAATCCGATTTTTCCTCCTTTCAGATAGGGTTCCAACAGGTCTATCACTTTGATGCCCGTGAAAAGCACTTCCTGAGTGGTGGAAAGGTCTTCAAACTTAGGAGGATCCCGATGGATGGGAAATGCTCCGGTTTCGTCTAATGCCTGCATGCCGTCGATGGCTTCGCCTACGACGTTCATGACCCGTCCGCGAATCTGTGCGCCCACCGGCATGGTGATGGGTTTTCCGGTAGAGACCACTTTCATGCCGCGTTGCAGGCCGTCCGTACTATCCATGGCGATGGTGCGCACCGTGTCTTCTCCGATGTGTTGCTGCACTTCCACGATCAATGTCTTGCCGCCCGGACGTTGGATTTTCAGAGCGTCGTGTATGCTCGGAAGGTTTGCGTTCTGTTCTTTCTCGCTGTGCTCGAAATGAACGTCTACCACCGGGCCGATAATTTGCGATATGTGTCCTAATACCTCTGCCATAAATGATGTTTATACCTTAATTATATATAATCGTTTTATTTGTTTCGTGTCCTTTTTACCTGTCGAACCGATTGTTTTGTCGTTGGCTGTCGTTGAACGTGGCGAACCGCTTGGGTTTCTCAACATTCTTATACATTATTTAATGTCCATCGTCTCTTTCTTTCGCTTCGTTTATAATAGTTTAACCCAGAGACGTTTTCATTTTTCTTGTCTCAAAGTTAGGAGTAATTTCTCTTTTTCGTAAATTTGTAGAATTAATAATATTCATGATTTCTATTGATTTTTCTTATGGAACTGACTCCGCTGAAATATTTCGTCAAGTTGGCAGACGTGCTTTCGTTTACTGAAGCCTCCAAAGAGCTTTTTATCACGCAGAGCACCTTGTCGTTAAGCATCAAGCAACTGGAAGAGGAACTCGGCGTGACGCTGTTCGACCGCATCGGGAAGAAAATCTACCTGACGGATGCCGGACGGGATTTTTTAGACTGTTCCCGTAAAGCGATAGAGGAGGTGGCGTATGGCGTACAGCATTTGAAGGAAATGCAGCATGTCTATACGGGAAAGATAAAAATAGGAGTAATATACAGCCTCTTCCCTTTGCTGAATATCTGCGTGTTGAAGTTTACGAAGGCTTTCCCTAAAGCGGAATTGTCGATTGTGTATTCCCATTCCGTATTGGAACTGGTGGAGCTGATTAATTCCAACAAACTTGATTTTGCGTTGAGTTACAATCCGCAAGATGTCTCTGCGCTTACGGAGTCCACGGAATACGCTTGCATGCCTTTATGCGTCATAGCCCACGAGACCCACCCGGTGGCCATCCGGAAAAATTTCTCTTTATCGGACTTGAACGAGTTCCCCGTCATCTTCTTGGACAAAGAGCTGTACACCCGGAAAGTCATAGACCGCATGCTGGCCCAATATAGGATAAAGGTAAAGCCGCAGATAGAAGTCAATAGTACGCCTTTATTGCTTGACATGCTGCGCACGGGGCATTGGATTTCCATTTTGCCGCAAGACATGACGGTGAGCAGTCCGGATTTGAAGGCTGTGCCGATTAAGGAGAAAACGGAGATGATGCACATCAGCCTTCTCTCTCTTAAAGGTAAAAGGCACTCTTTGCTGACGGAGAAATTTCTGGAGGTGTTGAGGCAGGAGACGCAAGAAATAGAAGAGCATCGGGTTGCCGGGGGAAAAGATTCGGATTTGTTCGAAGGGAAACCCACCGGAGGAGGAGCATGATGCGGAACTTGTATATCGAGAATAGGTGAAATGCCGGATAGGATTGAATTTTGTTTTAGACTTTATACTGAATAAAATAGGATATGAGAAAAAATATTTGGATTATCGTGAGCGGGTTGGTCTGCTTTTCGGCTTGCAGGTCTGTGCAGGCTCCCCAACTTATCGGGGGAAATAAGGATGAACATGGTTGTCTTACGGCGGCCGGTTATACGTGGAGTGAACTCCGCCGGGACTGTATCCGCATTTTTGAAGACGGTGTGCGGGTGGACGCCCCGTCTTTGCAACCCTCTTTGACATCGTATGCCGTGTTTGCGGCAGACAGCAGCCGGGTGGAGGTTTTCCGTCCGTCTCCGTTCCGGAACGAGATACTCGACCGTAAGGGAGGCGTTTGGCAGGGCAAGACCTGCAAGTTGTATCGGACTGGAGACCGGTGGGAACTTCGCGAAAGGTGAAATCAAACAAAATGACTTTGTATGGAACGAATTATCAATCATTTTACAGACGACGACCTGTATAAGTTCACCATGTGCTGCGCGGTCATCGACAATTTTCCCCGTGCTCAGGTGAAGTACCGGTTTACCGACCGGGACCATACCGTCTATCCGCCGGGTTTTGCCGACGAGTTGCAAAAACAAATCATTCTGTTGGAGGACGTGGTCATTACGGACGAGGAAATCGCGTTCATGAAACGGCGGTGCAGCTACATTCCCGGTTGGTTCTACACCTACTTGAAAGGCTACCGTTTCTGTCGCGAATGGGTGACAGTACGGCAGGATGAAGAGGGGCATCTGTCCGTGGAGTTCGAAGGGAGTTGGGCCGATACCATCCTATTGGAAGTAAAAGTGCTGGCCATCATTTCCGAACTTTATTACAGGATGACGGGCGAAGACAGCCGTTTCGATTATGAGGATTATTACCGGAAGACCTACCGGAAAGCCGTCCGCTTGTTGGAAGCCGGTTGCGTGTTCAGCGATTTCGGGACGCGCCGCCGCGTCTCTTTCGAGGCGGAAGAGACGGTGGTCCGGGCGATGCGAGACTGTTACCGGAGCCGGGAATGGAGCGGGAAGTTTGTCGGGACCAGCAATGTCTATCTGGCGATGAAGTACGACCTGATTCCCGTCGGCACGATGGCACACGAGTTTGTCTGTGCCATAGGAGGAATGTACGGTCCCCAGATGGCCAACCATATTGCCATGAACTCGTGGCGCAACACGTTCCGCGGAGCTTTGGGCACATATCTCTACGACAGTTTCGGCTGGGACATCTTCAGCCTGAATTTCTCGGAGGATTTTGCCAACCTGTTCAAAGGTCTTCGCGTGGACAGTGGCGACAACCGTGCGGAACTGCAAAGGATTGTGGAGAAATTCCGTTCGTTAGGCATCGACCCCCGCACGAAGCAAGTCATATTCAGCAATGCGCTCGACACGGACCGTGCGATAGAAATACAACGTTACGCCCGGGAGTATTGCCAACCTTCTTTCGGGATAGGCACGCACTTCACAAACGACTTCGAGGGCGTGAAGCCCATGAACATCGTCATCAAACTGGTGGCCGTGAAAATCACAGAGTCATGGACTTTCTACAACGATACTTGCAAGCTGAGCGAAGACGACGGCAAGCATACAGGCAAGCCCGAAGTGATTCGCCGTTTCATGGAAGCATTGAATATGAAAGGATAAAAGGAGGGCGGACGATAAAAACTTTGAAATTTTGTCCGTTCTTTATGGGATTGGTTCTTAAAAAAGATTAACTTTGCATTGGGTTCCCGGTGATTCTTGCTGTGCCGTGATGTCCGGTAGCGACCGGCAGGCCGATCCAAGCAAGGCGACCTGCGCCGATACGAACAGGAACATCTGTCCTTTGCGGCAGGTGGGAATGGGAGTGGACGGGGAGGGAGAGGGGAACCGCTATAAATAAGAAGGCGTTTATCACGCGCTGGTTCTTGATGTTTCGAATCTCGCAAGTTCAGAAGTATAGTCATGAACTATGCAACGGTAGATGCCCATGGGATGTTTTTATAAATATCCCCAAGGGATTGTTTTGTCCGTTTGCCCCTATGGGCGGAAGGAAGAGGCAAATCCTGAGGGGAGATTGTATAAACTCATCGGCGTGGGTTCTGCGTTGCTCGTTCTACTATACTGGGCAATGCGAGAGCCTCGAAGCATGGGACGGGTGACGGATACAGATCTCCCACGCTTTTTTGTTGTAGTATTCCTTATTATGAGTATCATTTAAGTCAACGGAGGGAGGTCGGTTGGCGGTTTGTTGTTTTAAAGAGACTTTATGATGAAACGACTATTATTGGTGACCATGGGGACGGCTTCGTTCCTTCTGTCTTCGGCACAGGTTCCGATAGATGAAGCCCATTTTCCGGACGACTTCTTTCGCGATTATGTCAGCCAGCATTTCGATGCGGACGAAGACGTGCAGTTGGACGACGAAGAGATACGGGCGGTTGTCCAAATGGATTTGACCACAAGGTATTTCAGCAAATGCACTTCGTTGAAAGGTTTGGAGTTTTTCGTTTATTTGCAGGATTTGGAGTTGGGGACAAGTGGACGCTTGAAAGAATTGGACGTGAGTGCCAATGTAAACCTTGAACGTTTGTCTTGTCGGAGTATCAAAATCCAGGAACTCGATTTGCGTCAAAACCGTAAGTTGGAATTTCTCCAACTGACATCTTTATCCGAATTGTCTTCTTTGGCTTTAGACTGCCCGAAATTGGACACGTTGATTCTTTCCTCCCTACCATTGGGGACATTGGACGTATCGGCTTCTTCGGATTTGGTATATGTGGAGTGTTCGAAATGTGAATTGGCTGCGTTGGACTTGAAGCATTGCGCAGGATTGAAAGTGTTGGACTGTTCGGAAAATTCCTTAAAAACCTTGGACTTAAACGATAAAGGCCAGTTAGAGTCCTTTAAAGGTGACGGCCAAAAGGCCGTTAGCGTATCTCCGGTGGATGGTTGGCTCGATTTGTCTACACTTTCGGGTTTTGATGCGAGTCGGTCGTATGATTGGGAAGGCGTATTTCGTTATGGGGATAGTATCGTGTTCGACCAAACTCATCCGATTAAAGACTATGCCTTGGCAAAATACAAATACAAGACGGGAATCGTTTCCGGACCGGGTAGTGAAATCGAGTGCTGTTTGAAGTGCAATGCAGAAGAACTGCCCGTCTTGCTTGGCAGGTTCGGTGAAATCAGTTCGGATTGGTTGTATGATGCCGACGGTGACGGGAGGAAAGAATATTATATGGTAGACAGGGAAAAGAATGTCAAAGCCCGTTACCATTGGCACGTCCCCGGTCGTTATGCGTTGGATTTCAAGTTGGATTTACCTTTCACTTACCTGCAGGAAGACCGAATGATGACACATCTGAATAATGACGGCGTGCCCGATTTTGCCAATCCTGTTTTCACGGATCTCCGTAAAATCGAGATTGCCTTGAGTGGGGCAGACGGCACTTATACGCTGATGGACGGATGCAACTCCGCTTATCCGTTGGACGTGAACCACGACGGATTGCCGGACTTGTTCGCGTTCAACAACACGGATTGGAGCATCCTTTACCAAAATCCCGACGGGACATTTACCCCCACGCGTATCGATACACTCTCGCGCGTGCAGGCCGATTCATTGGTGGCTCGTAAGGCAGAGGAAGCTGACGGAAAATTCGATATCAGCGACTTGCCATCGTTGCGTGACGGGATGTTCATTGGCGGAAGCCCTACGGTAGATGAAAGTTACAAATTCACGCAGGCCATCGATGTGAACCGTGACGGCTATATGGATTTGGTAGGGCCGCGCACGATTTTCTATAACATGGGCGACAACCGTTTCGTGGCCTCTCCACAGCCGGGCGAGCTGACCGTGAAGGACTTGAACGGTGATGGTATTCCCGACTACATCTATAATGATACGGAAGGAAAACGTGTGTACACCCGTACGTACTTGGGCGGTGACCGTTTCGAGGAACAAACGCTGATGAAGGACTTGGACGTGACGAACATCCATTGCTATGACTTCGACAAGGATGGTGACGTGGATGTTCTGCTGACGTTCGACTACCTCTCGTCTTCCACTTTTTCGTTTTTGGTTTTTGCGGAAAACACCGGCAAGGGGAAGTTTGCAATTCATGAGCATTCTTTCAAGACGAAGTGGGCGTTCGGGCTGTGCCTCGATTACGACAACGATGGTTATATGGAACTCTTGGCGAGCGTGCAGAATGATGAAGGGAACGACTATGGATGTTCTTCCGTGCACGGGTTGTATTTGTTCCGGTTGGACGACATGAAAAAAGTGGAAGAACCGTCCGTGATGCAAGTGGACGCGACTTTCTTTTATGAACGGGGCAAAGGTCCTGGTACCGATTGGCAAGAAGCGGTTGTGAGCCGTTTGGACGAAAACATCACCGTGGCGGATATAGATAATGACGGACGTTTGGAGTTCTTGGCCGATACGACGAAGAAGGCTGGAGGTTATTGGGCCACCAAAGACTTACCCCTCTTGCAGGACATCCCGGCCAACGAAGCCCCGCAACGCATGTCTGCCCCTTCAGTAAACCTCGACCGCAAGAGCGGCAAACTGAAGATTGCCTGGAAGCTGGGTAAAGACAAGGAGACTTCTACCGTGGATTTGACCTATGCCCTCCGCATCGGCAGTGCGCCCGGTAAGGACGACATCTATTTCTCGGGGGCGAATGCCGACGGCAGCCGCCGCGATTTCCACCCCGGCAACATGGGGGCAAATCTGGATGCCACGTTGGATGTGAGCCGTTGGAAGCAAGGGACGTATTACATTGCCATACAGACGGTGGACCCGATGGGCAAAGGCTCGGCGTGGTCGGACGAGGTGGTGTACAGGCACGACCTCGTACAAGCAGCGTTCACGGTGTCGGATGATGAGTTGGCAGCGGCAGATACTTTAGTACTGACGGCGGCTTCCCGCGCCGACGGGTTGGACTACGCTTGGGATTTCGACGGAGGAAAAGCCATAAAGGCCTCGGCTGACAGTGCACTGGTATGGCTGACGTTCAGCGTGCCCGGCGAGAAGCATCTCCGCCTGACGGTGACGAATCCGGCGGATGGCACGGAGGATGTACGCGAAAAGGTAGTGACGGTGCAGCGTGTTTCATTCGAGCGTCGCGAAGCTGCGGCTTTCGGGTTCACCGAATCTCGACATTTCTGGGATATGGATGGGGACGATGTGTTGGACGTGATAGACAAAAACGGCTTTTATGTGCACGACGGTGCGGGGCGTTATGAGAAATTGGGCACGATATTCAACTCCAATTTGCAGATACCCTATAGGAGAGATGGATTGCCTCCTTTCCTCGACTTCGACATGGACGGGGATGCTGACATCGTGTTAAAGAGCAATAAGGGCAACCTGATACTCAATAACGGGAATAACTCGTTCGAAGCGCAGGAAAGCAGCTCTTGGTTTTGTGTCAATTCCGGATACACAAGCGAAGTGATGCCGGACTTGAACAACGACGGCTTCAATGAATTGTATTACGATTCCAATGCTTATGGTGAATTCGACGGGATTTGTGTGAATTCGGGAGATAACGTCCGTTTTGAACAGTTCCAGTTTCCCAAAACCGGGAATGAATACAATTTTAGATTCAGTTACCAAGAAGGTTTGATGTATGATATTAACAGGGACGGTTACCTCGACTTTTATTCTCAATATGCATCGGGAGTCATCGACAATGCTTGGTACGGATGCGAGGCTATTGCCATCAACCAAGGCGGGATGGATTTCGCTTATCATATAGTTTCCATAGACGACGGCAGCGATGGCCCTTACCGCATCTTCCTGGAAGACATGGACAGCGATGGCATGCCGGACAAGGTGATGGTATATGGCAATAGAAGTATGATGGATAAGATTGTGGTATGTTTCGGAAATAAGGACTACACTTTCTCCTCGCCGGTCGAGTATGTTTTCGGGAATGCTCACAGCACCCGTTATGCCGTGAATGTGCTCCAAATAGCCGATTTCGACAACAACGGCTGTCCGGACATCTTGGTGAACTATGATTTCTACGAACAAAAAGTGAGCAAGGAGGAATATGCTATACTTTATATGGAACGCGACCGCTCGGGACGCGTAGAAGTGTTGCATAATCAGGAGTTTGGGTATCCAGAAGGCATGGCCGATGTGGACAACGACGGTAAACTGGACTTTTACGGCGGACATTCGGAAGAATGCCAATTGCTCCGCACCGGCATCGAGAACACCGCCCCCGAAGCTCCGGTCCACGTACGAGCCACCCAGGAAGGTCTCGGCATACTGTTGGAATGGGATGACGCCTACGACAAGGAAACCCCGGCCATGCAGATGCGCTACAATGTGAGCGTAAAAAAGAAAGGGGCAGAAGGCGAAGGTGCTTATATCATCTCACCGCTGAACGGCGGAAACGGCAAGGTAGCGGTCATTCCCGGGGCATATTACCAGAAAGCCACGCGTAAGATGATTCCCATCGAGCGGTTCGAGGCCGGACAGGAATATGAGGTGCAGGTACAGGCCATAGACCTGTGGGATGCCCATTCGCCCATGTCGGATACCTATTCCTTTAAGGTGAGCGAGCAGTTCATCGCCGGACCTACGGTGACGGCACCGCGCAAGGCTGTGGCTTTGACGTATAATGTGCCCGATGCCGCTTTGCAAACCGCCGAGTGGGACTGGGACGGCGGAACGCTTCTCGGTCAGGAAGGGAAACGGTTTGAAGTGGCATGGAACGAGCCGGGGCTGAAAACCGTGACCGTCCGCACGGCAGATGGCGAAACGGCCACCAAGAACGTGATGGTGCGCGACATCGACCTTTCGTTCGACTTCCCCGCCGAAGGACTGGCCGGGACGGAGATTACCTTCACGCTTCCTGAAGCCTTTGCACAGGCTTCCCGCGAGGACATCGACGTGAAGCTGTCGGACGAACGTATCGAGATGCTGCTCCGCGTAGGGAGCCGGGAAGCCAAGGCGGTGTTCCCCGATGCCGGTGATTATTCCTTCCGCTTGTCGGTGCGCGATTCCGTGTGCGGCGTGGTGGAATCGGAAGAGAAGCACATCCGCATCGTGGGCGAAGTGCCTGTGCCCGTTATCCGTTTGGTAGGCATTGATGCGGCTACCGGCAAGAACAAAGTGACGTGGGACATGCCCGGCATGCCGGATTTCGTCACCACCGTGAATATATATAAGGAGAGCGGACGCTACAATGCCTTTGACTGCATTGCGCAGGTGGCTCCCGGGGCGGGAGAGTTCGTAGACATGTCCTCCAATCCCTCTGTCTCGTCCGACCGCTATTGCATCAAGTTGGGCACGACGTTCGGTGTGGAAAGTCCGGCCAGCCGTGTGCACAGCGGTACGCATCTGATGCTGAATAAAGGAGTGGACGGTGCCGTCAACCTGATATGGAACGCCTACGAGGGTGGCATTGTGGACAGTTACCGCGTCTTGCGCGGAACGTCCGCCGACCGTCTGGAACTGTTGGCCGAGGTGTCGGGTGCCCATACGGCCTACACCGACCTGAACGCCGGGGACGGGATGTATTTCTACGCCTTGGAGTATGACGAGACCTATTCCGACGAATGGCAACCGATGACGAGGACATTCAAGGAGAGGTTGTCCGGAAGCGGTCGCTCCAATGTGGTATGCACGGACGGGGCATGGACGGTGGTACCGGCCGAACAGTTGAACGTGCTGGCCATAGAGAAGGAACTCGTGCTGACACCTTCTCAACCCACGTTGCATTTGCAGGCCGAAATCCTGCCGGCCATGGCGGATATCCGTACGGTGAATTGGCAGATTCTGGAAGGCGGCGAACTGGCTTCGCTGACTCAAAACGGTGTGTTGACGGCCCGGGGAAAGGAGAACGGCGAAATCGTGGTATGCGCCACGACCGTGGACGGAACAGGCATCGAGGCCCGTGTGACCGTCGTGAAAAAGGATTTCGGCATCCTGCCGCAGTCGGTCACAGTGACCACGGTGGAAGGTACGACGCAGTTGACTCCCCTCACCGGGCGGTTGCACTTGCAGGCATCCGTGCAACCCACGAATGCCTCCCAACTCGTAGCATGGAGCGTGGTACAGGGAGCCGGTCTGGCCACTTTGGATGAAGACGGCATCCTGACCCCGACCGAAACGGGCAACGGCGACATCGTGGTGCGTGCCACTTCTTTGGAGGACGCTTCCGTGTACGGCGAGTTGACCCTCCATAAGGAAGGTTTCTCCGGTGATGGAGTAGAGGGAGTGAATGCCGGACAGATGTCGGTGCACCGCGTCGGCGACGACCTGTGGATTGAAGGTCTGCCTGAGGACAGCGAATGCGGTTTAAGCATTGTGGATCCCTCCGGACGCGTGCTTTCCACGGAATACCGGCTCGAGGGACGTTCGGGCAGAATCTCTTTGGCGCGTCTGGCTTCCGGCACCTATCTGCTTCAGGTGGTTACCGGTGAAGGCAAACAAGCGTTCCGTTTCTTCAAGTAGGCCGGAACGTACATCATAAGGAAACGCCCCGGGCATTCGGTTGTGGCCGTAATGTCCGGGGCGTTTGGTGCTTTTTAGATTCCAAGAGCGCAGGTTTGTAAATATCGTGTACTTCTAAAAAGGTTGGCTTTCATCGGCGGATTTTTCTGCGCCAAATGATTTTTCAATCTCAGGCAAGCGATTTTTCGTTCTGCGCCAAATGATTTTCGTTTCTCTTGAAGGTGAAAAACCGATAAGATGAACACGTGGAAATGAAGTGCTGAAAGTGGAATGCCTGCTTGGGGGATGCTGATTTATTTTATTGTTTTATAGAAGTTTATGAAGCTGTAGGATAAAACGGGCTGTTCTTTTCTTCCGAAAGGAAAGGCGGTACATCACGTTTGCAACGTTCGGAAAACGGGATGCGCAGGATGTCATATTTATCGAAAAAATACCATAATGGCATTTTTCTTTTGGCCGGATGAAAAATAAGTCCTACCTTTGCAGCCGAAATAATATTCGTAATGTTTTGTAATCCTCATCGGAGGGCAACAATGAAATGCCGGATAAGATGACTGGGTAAAACCAATCAACTTATCCGGCATTTTATGTGTGGTAAAATAAAAAAGACGTAGAAATGAAAGAATTGGATTTGACACAAGGGAGCGTGCCGAAGGTTCTGCTACATTTTGCAGTCCCGTTTTTATTGGCCAATGTGCTTCAGGCACTCTACGGAGGAGCCGACTTGTTTGTGGTGGGGCAGTATGACGATGCTGCGAGTGTGGCCGCCGTGGCCATCGGAAGTCAGGTGATGCAGACTGTGACGGGCGTCATCCTCGGGCTTACCACGGGGACGACCGTGTTGATTGCTATCGCCACGGGAGCGAAAGATTACCGGAAGACGGCGTCCATTATCGGAACTTCCATCGGGCTGTTTGCCGCAGTCGGTGCGGTACTGACCTTTCTGATGGTGGCTTTTCATAGCCGGACGGTACAACTGATGCACACTCCGCCCGAGGCGTTGGCCGATACGGAAGCCTATCTGTGGATTTGTTCGTTGGGCATTCCTTTTATTATAGGATATAATGTCGTGTGCGGTATTTTGCGCGGACTGGGAGATTCGCGCACGCCGCTCTATTTCGTGGCGTTGGCTTGTGCGTTGAACATCGTGCTGGATTTCATTCTGGTGGGCGGCTGCCATCTGCGGGCGGCGGGAGCGGCCATAGCCACGGTCGCTTCGCAAGGGGTAAGCTTTGCTACGGCCTTGTGGTATCTGTACCGGAAAGGTTTCCATTTTGAGTTTACGCGTCGCGATATCCGTCTGGACGGACAGCTTTGCAGGCGCGTGCTGCTGCTGGGAGCACCTATCGCGTTGCAGGATTTGTTGGTCAATTTTTCCTTTTTGCTGATTACGGTCATTGTCAACGGCATGGGCGTGGTGGCTTCGGCGGCTTTGGGAGTCGTAGAGAAGCTGATAGTCTTTGCCATGTTGCCACCGATGGCCATATCGTCGGCCGTGGCGGCCATGACGGCACAAAACTACGGTGCCGGGCTGCGTGTGCGCATGAACCGTTGCCTGTATGCAGGCATCGGCATGGCGTTGGTCTTCGGCGTTTCGGTGTGCCTCTATTCACAATTCCTGCCAGACACGCTGACGGGCATCTTCACCCGCGACAGCGAGGTGGTGCAGATGGCTTCCGGCTATCTGCGGGGATACAGCATAGATTGCATCATGGTGAGTTTCGTGTTCTGCATCAATGCCTATTTCAGCGGGCAGGGCAATTCCGTGTTCCCCATGGTACACAGCGTGATTTCCACCTTCCTCTTCCGCATACCTTTGTCTTACGGCTTCAGTCTGGTGAGTTCTTCTTCTTTGTTTCTCATGGGGTTTGCTCCTCCGTTGTCCACTTTGGTTTCGCTGATGATATGTATCGGGTATATGAGATACAAGAGAAAAAAGGAAATTATTCCGGTTTATGCGTAAGAAAGCTGTTAAAAACAGATGAGGGGAAAACGTATTTCCCATAAAATATCTAATTTTGCAGCGTAAATAAAAAATGTAAGTATGAATTTGTCTGAACTGATACAGAAACGGCAAAGTGACCGGAAATACGAGTCGCGCCCTGTCAGCCGTGAAATGGTGATGAAATGTCTGGAAGCTGCACGGCTTGCTCCTTCGGCTTGTAATTCACAACCGTGGAAATTTGTTGTCGTGGACGATGTGGCGTTGTTGCCGCAAATGGGAGCGGCGGCTGCCGGAATGGGGATGAACGGGTTTGCCCGTGAGGTGCCCGTCATCGTAGCTGTGGTGCTGGAGAAAATGAACTTGACGGCCCGTATCGGTAGTGTCATCAAAGACAAGGAATACTCTTTGCTCGACGTAGGCATCGCCGTGGAGCATTTTTGTTTGCAGGCGGCCGAGTTGGGTTTGGGGACTTGCATCATGGGTTGGTTCGACGAAAAGAAAGTGAAAAAGCTGCTCGGCATCAAAGGAAAGCGCGTACCTCTGCTCATCTCGTTGGGCTATCCGGCGGGGGAGACCCGCAAGAAAGCGCGCAAGTCGTTGGAGGAGATGAGTAGTTGGAACCAATATTAATACGGGAATCATGGATAATAAAAAAGTGAAAGGCTATGCCTATGGTGTCATAGCGTCGGTAAGTTACGGGCTGAATCCGTTGTTCGCCCTTCCGCTTTATGCTTCAGGCATCAGGGTGGATTCCGTGTTGTTCTACCGTTATGTGTTTGCCTTGCTGTTCCTGGCCGTGATGATGAAGATGAGCGGACAGTCGTTTGCCCTGAAACGGAATGAGATACTTCCGGTGGCGGTCATGGGATTGCTGTTCTCCTTCTCGTCGTTGTTCCTGTTCCAGAGTTTCAACTACATGGATGCAGGCATCGCTTCTACCATTTTGTTCATGTATCCCGTGCTGGTGGCGGTGATTATGGCCGTGTTCTTCAAAGAAAGGTTGAGCGTGGTGAAAATAGCATCCATTGCCACGGCTTTTGTAGGTATTTCCATGCTTTATAAAGGCGAAGGCGGTGCCACGCTGAGCATGACGGGCGTGTGTTTGGTGCTGATGTCCTCGTTGACCTACGCACTGTATATCGTAGGTGTGAACCGTTCTTCCTTAAAGGAGATGCCGGGATTGAAACTCACGTTTTATGCCATTTTGTTCGGTTCGTTGGTCTATATCGTCCGTCTGCGCGGAGGGATGGATTTGCAGTGGCTTACGGAAGGGACGCAATGGATGAACGCGTTGGGACTGGCTTTGTTCCCGTCCCTGATATCCATGGTGACCATCGCGAAAGCCATCCGGAACATCGGTGCCACTCCGGCTGCCATTCTCGGGGCGTTGGAGCCGCTTACGGCGTTGTTCGTAGGTGTCATGGTGTTCCACGAGAGGCTTACGGGCGGCAATGTGGTCGGCATCTTGCTGATTCTTTTTGCCGTGACGCTGATTGTAGTCGGGCCGCGCGGATGGTTGCGGTTCAAGGCCGTGTGGCATAAGCGGACGGTTGGATAAAGCTCTTGTCGGCTTGTATGGAAAACAGCAAAGGGACTGTCCCGGGATTGGCCGGTGACAGTCCCTTTGCTGTCTGGGGGAGGAGGTTAACGCTTTTGTATGTCTTTGCCTGAAGCGGATACTTGCACGGGATTCCCCGAATAGGCGATGCTCCCTCCGCCGCTTGTGTGGGCATTCAGCGATTCCGAGGCGTGGCACGAAATGTCTCCTGCCGAAGAGGCATTGGCATCCACATGCCGGGCTTCCATATTGCCGGCATCGATGTCGCCGCTACTTGAGGCTGTATATTTGGCTTGTTCACATTTACCCTGCAGACGAAGGTCTCCGCTGGAGGTGGCTGTGGCTATCAAATGCGTGCACTCCAACCCTTTGATGTGCAAATCCCCGCTACTGTTGCATTGCAAGTCGGCCTGTTGGCATTTTGAACCACCGAAATAGATGTCGCCGCTGCTGTTGGAGGCCGCAGTGAGGAGGCCGCAGGAAACGGACTTGCCTGATATGTCACCGCTGCTGTTGGATGTGGCGTGCAGGTCTTTGCAACTGATGTCTTGGCACGAGATGTCACCGCTGCTGCCTGCCGTGAGACGGAGGTCGCCCTTTACGTGCAGGCCGTCCTTTACGAAAATGTCCCCGGAACTGGAGGCAGACAAGCTGCCGACCGGGCGTGCCTTGACATGTACTTCCTTTATCCCTTTGGTTTTTGTGGGGTCTTTGGGCTTTTTCATGCCTACGACCAATGTCCCATGGGCATCCACTTGTACACTGATGTAAGGCAGGACGGCCTTGCTTGCACGGATTTCCACGGACGTTTCATCCTCAGATGGGATATAAACCACATCGACAGACGACGTGGCTGATATGGCGTTGAAGTCGCCGACGGTCACTTTCTGGGTCTGTATGTCTTTGGGGCTTGCCCCGGTTTCCCCGTCACAAAGGGATTGGGCTGGGCTCTTTGTGCAGCTACAGTAGGCAATGGCTGAGACGAGAAGAAGAAAAATCTGTTTTTTCATACTTTTTATTTTATAGGATTAATGTGGTCTCTTCCCGAAGGTGTCTTGCAAACGATGCGCGGACGTCCTTTGTAGGATATGCTGCCCGTGCCGTTCACCTCTCCCTCTATCTTGCGGGTGGCATGGCAACTGACCGTCCCTTCGCCGGTCACCGTGGCTGTGGCATCCATGGCTTGCAGCCCTTCGGCTTCGATGCTTCCGCACGACGCATTGGCCAGTGCGGCCTTTGTGCAACTGCCCGTGAGGGTGACGGTTCCGGAGGAAGAGGATTGTGCCGCAACGTCGGTAGCCGTTATCTCCTTGGCGTTGATGCTGCTTCCCCCTTCGGCTTGCGCATTCAGGAGGCGGCAAGTGATACCGCCGGTCAGGTCGATGGAAGCATTTGCTTTTGCATGTAGTGTCATGTCGCGGCACGTGAACTGCTGGTCGGCATGGAAAATTTTGTCGGACGTGGCAGAAATGTACAGATCCCGGCAAGTGATGGGGCCGCATATTACCGGACCATCGGCTGTGACGCGAACGTCGCCGTCACTATATGCCCCGTCTTTCAGGATGAGTGTGCCGGTTCCTTTATTGTGGAACGTGTCCATGGGAGGAGCTTTCAGTTCGATGCTGAACGGGGTATCCGAAGAGATGTCGGCGAAATGTTTCATGTTGACAAAGAGCGTTCCATTCTTGTTGACGTAGACTTCCAGAAATGGCAATACGTTCTCCGGCGCATTGAGTTCTATGTCTTTTTCGCCGGGAGTGGGGGTATAGATGATGTCGAGGGAAGCCGACGTGACAAGAGTGTTCAGACTGTCCACCGAAATTTTCCGGCTATCGTAATTCTTTCCTGCCGTGAGTGCCACGGTCTTGACTTCCCTGACCTCTGTCACTTCGTACACACCGGCGTATCCGGCGGCAAAACCCTCGTAGCTTTTTCCCATATTCCGGATTTGCAGTTCGGCATAGGCCGGATAGCCGTTCCGGGTTCCTTGGGTGGCGTTGTCGTAAGTGGGCAGGAGTTTTTCGGTCAGGTCCTTGACCCAATATACCATTGTGTCACCGCAAGAGGTGAAAGTACGTACTTCGTGTCCTATGACCAATTCTCCCCGGACTGTTTGTAGGGGAATATCCGTGAGGACGATGCTTTCCGGATCGAAGAGAGGCTGCTCTTGTCCTATTTCCATGAAGATGGCTTTGTCCGGATGGCTGTCGTGGATTTCAAAATACCTCCGTCCGCTGTTGCCCACTCCCCAACCGTTACAAGTAGAGGGGATAGCCTCTTTCGCTTCCATGGCTGCTTCGAACCGGTCGGCATAGTCGCCGGTGGGTACGAGGACGTAGCGCGTCACTCCCTTGCGATCGCAATCCACTTCCTTGAACTTGCAGGTTTCTTCGCTGTTCCATCCCGGGCTTTCTTCCAATTGGTCCAGTACGTCGTCGATGTCGCCGTCTTCGATATGGAAGATTTTGATGACAGGACGGCCGTCGGAGCGGGAGCGGTCTGTGTGTTTGACGACTGCCCCTTCGAGCAGTCCGTCCGTGACGACACAAGTCTGGCTGTCGCGTTGTGCCCAGAATTGCAGTCCCGCGCCGGATACGATTTCCCATTTGAATCCTTGGCGCGCTTTTTGCGTCGGCTGTTCCGGGAAGACGGGATACTTGCCGTCGCGGTCGCCGAAACAGGCTGTGAGTAGGATAAGATAGAGTCCTGCGGTAAATTTAAACAAAGAGCTTTTCATTGGGTGTAGGGTTGAGGTTTATAAATAAACAAGGAGTATTCTTGCCGGAACCGGATGGTTCGGAAAGAAATACTCCATGTCGTATGTTTATCGGATGAACAACAGTTCGCGGTATTTCGGAAGCGGCCACATCTCGTCGTCCACGATGAGTTCGAGTTTGTCTACGTGGTAGCGTATGCTTTCCAACATCGGTGCCACCGTGTCGTGGTAGGCAATGGCTTTCTCACGTACGTTTTCAATGCGGTTGGCCACCTTCCGGTTTTCCACCAGCCGGTCTGCATTTTCGGCAATGAAGCTTGTGTGTTCCGAAATCTTTTCTATCAGTTCCAGGTTCTTGGCATTCAGTCGGGCCGCAGTCTCGGCAGGGAAAACCTCCTGTACTTTGTGCACGTTGTCTATCAAGGCACTTTGGTAGCGTGTGGCCACGGGAATGATGTGATTCATGCACATGTCGCCGAAGATGCGTGCTTCCACTTGTACCTTTTTGGTATAGGTTTCCCATTTGATTTCGTTGCGTGCCTCGATTTCATTGCGTGTGAACACATGGGTCGTCTCGAACATTTTCACGCTGCTTTCGTCCAAATAACGGTCGAAGATAAGGGGACAACTGCGTTCCGTATCCAGTCCACGGCGTCGGGCTTCTTCCTGCCATTCTTCGGAATAGCCGTTACCGTCGAAATGGATGGGCTTGCACGTCTTGATGTCCTCGCGTACCACTTGCAGGATGGCTTTGGTCTTGTCTACGTCGTTTGCTATCAAGGCGTCCACCCGCGTCTTGAAGTCGATAAGGGCTTCGGCCATAGCCGCGTTCAGGGCTATCATGGCGGCGGCGCAGTTGGCTTGTGAACCGATGGCGCGGAACTCGAACCGGTTGCCTGTGAAAGCGAAGGGAGACGTACGGTTGCGGTCGGTGTTGTCGAACAGCAGTTCCGGAATTTGCGGGATGTCGAGCTTCATGCCGTGTTTGCTGGCTACGTCTATCAGTTCGTCGTCCGTAGAATGTTCCAAATGTTCGAGTATGTCGCTCAGTTGCTGGCCGAGGAAGGAGGAAATGATGGTCGGCGGAGCCTCATGCCCCCCCAGGCGGTGGGCGTTGGTGGCACTCATGATGGAGGCTTTGAGCAACCCGTTATGGCGATAGACTGCCATGAGCGTTTCCACGATAAAGGTGACGAAACGCAGATTGTCGGTCGGAGTTTTGCCCGGCCCATGCAGCAGGATGCCGGTATCGGTAGCCAGTGACCAGTTGTTGTGTTTGCCTGACCCGTTGATACCGGCGAACGGTTTTTCGTGCAGCAAACAACGGAATCCGTGTTTACGGGCTATTTTCTTCATCAGCGACATGAGCAGCATGTTGTGGTCCACTGCCAGGTTGGTCTCTTCATAGATGGGAGCCAGCTCGAACTGGTTCGGAGCCACTTCATTGTGGCGCGTCTTGCAAGGGATGCCCAGTTCCAAGGCCTGTATTTCCAAGTCTTTCATAAATTCGGCCACCCGCTCGGGGATAGAACCGAAGTAATGGTCGTCCATTTGCTGGTTCTTGGCCGATTCGTGCCCCATCAGCGTGCGTCCGGTCATGAGCAAGTCGGGGCGCGTGGCGTAGAGTCCTTCGTCCACCAAGAAATATTCCTGCTCCCAACCCAGATTGGAAATGACTTTTTTCACGTCCGGATAGAAGTAGCGGCATACGTCGGTGGCCGCTTTGTCTACGGCGTGGATGGCCTTTTTCAGGGGAGCCTTGTAGTCGAGCGCCTCGCCGGTATAAGAGATGAAAATCGTGGGAATCATCAGGGTGTCGCCGAGAACGAAGACGGGCGAAGCGGTGTCCCAGGCAGAATAGCCGCGCGCTTCGAACGTGGAGCGGATACCCCCGTTGGGGAACGAAGAGGCATCGGTTTCCTGCTGGATGAGCTGCTTGCCGGAAAATTCTTCCACCATGCCGCCTTTGCCGTCGTGTTCCACAAAAGCATCATGTTTCTCGGCCGTGCCTTCGGTGAGCGGTTGGAACCAGTGTGTACAGTGGGTCACGCCCAACTCCATGGCCCATTTCTTCATACCGGCAGCCACGACATCGGCCGTTTGCAGGTCGAGCGACGCACCGTTGTCTATCACATCGCACATCTTTTTATATACGTCGGCCGGGAGATATTTGAACATCTTCTGGCGGGTAAATACATATTTGCCGAAGAATTCGGACGGTCTTTCGGCCGGGGCCGGAACTTCTACGGCTTTCTTCTTGAAAGCTTCGCCTACAACTTCAAATCTTAGTGAGGATGACATATACCTTTTTGTATTATGGGTTATTTAAATGTTTAATCAATAAAACGGCGGGTGAGCGGAGCGAACTCTTCGATGCGGCGGTCGCGCAGGAAAGGCCACCAACGGCGCACGTTTTCCGAGCGTTCCAAATCAATTTCCACCACCATGTTTTCTTCCGCGTCGCGACTGGCACGTGCCAACATCTCGCCCTGCGGACCGGCCACGAAACTGCTGCCCCAGAACCGTATGCCACGGGTTTGTCCGGACGGGTCCGGCTCATGTCCCACACGGTTCACCGCGATGACCGGCAGGCCGTTGGCAACGGCATGTCCCCGTTGTACCGTGGTCCATGCCTCGCGTTGGCGTTCCTGCTCTTCGGGGATGTCGCTGCTTTCGTATCCGATGGCCGTAGGGTAGATCAGGAGTTCTGCGCCTTGCAGTGCCATGAGACGCGCACCTTCGGGGTACCACTGGTCCCAACATACTTGCACGCCTAACTTACACAGCGATGTCGATATCGGGTGGAAGCCCAGGTCGCCCGGGGTGAAATAGAATTTTTCATAATAAGCCGGATCGTCGGGGATGTGCATCTTGCGGTAGGTGCCTGCGACGGAGCCGTCGGTGTCGAACACCACCGCCGTGTTATGGTACAGGCCGGCTGTTCGCCGTTCGAATAAAGACGTGACCAACACGATACCGAATTGCCGGGCCAGTTCGCCGAAGAATCCCGTGGACGGACCGGGAATCGGTTCGGCCAAATCGAAATTCTGCGTATCTTCCATCTGGCAGAAATAGAGCGAGTTGTGTAACTCCTGAAGAACGACGAGCTGTGCGCCGCGCTTGCATACGTCTTCTATGTTTTGTGCCAACTTGTAAAGGTTGGCCTTGGTGTCTGCGGTATTGGACTGTTGCACCAGTCCTACTTTTATCTTTCTCATGAGGGTATTCGTTTATTTGAGTACGGGTACGGGAAACTGCATCGTACAGCAATGCAGCGAACCGTGCTGCCGGATGAGCGGGCGGCAGTCGATGCCGACCACTTCATGCTGAGGAAAGGCTTTTTGCAAGGCTTTCCGGGCTTGTTCGTCCAAGGCAGGCTGATGGTAAGTCGGCATCAGTACGGCTCCGTTGACCACCAGGAAATTGGCGTATGTGGCCGGAAGCCGTTGCCCGTCTTCGTCGAAAATGGCTTCCGGCATGGGCAGGGCGACGAGCCGGTAGGGTTCGTCCTGAAGCGTGCGGAACGTGCGAAGTTGTTCTTCCATGCGTGCGAGTGCCTCGTAGTGCTCGTCCGTACGGTCCTCGCATTTCACGTAAGCGATGGTTTGGTCGGGGCAGAAACGAGCCAAAGTGTCTATATGGCTGTCCGTGTCGTCGCCGGACAAATAGCCGTGGTCGAGCCACAATACCCTCTCGACATGCAGGAACGATTTGAGCCGTTCTTCGATGTCGGCGCGGTTCAGGCGGTCGTTGCGGTTGGCCGAAAGCAGACATTCCGAAGTGGTCAGGAGCGTGCCGTGGCCGTCGCTTTCGATGGAACCGCCTTCGAGTACGAAGTCCAGATGGTCCGTGTACGTCCCGTTCAATACGCCTTGCTTCATCAGGCTTCGGTTGATACGGTTGTCCTGGTCGGCGGAGAACTTCTTTCCCCATCCGTTGAAACAGAAATCCAAAAGGAGAGGGCCAGTTTCGTCTATCAGGGTAATAAATCCATGATCGCGTGCCCACGTGTCGTCGGTAGGGCAATCCGCCCATCGTATTTGCGCGAAAACCTGTGCCGGAAGTTTCTCTTTCAGCAAAGTCTCTACTTTGGTGCGCTCCGGAGTCACTATTAATAAAGGTTCGCGCGAGGCGATTTCGTAAGCCATCCGCACGTAGCAGTCCGTTACTTCCTCCAACATGTAGCACCAATCCGTTCCGGCATGTGGCCATGTGAGCTGTACGCCGCTTTGGGGAAACCACTCCGGCGGCAGGAAAGTGCCGCGGATTTCGGTCTGTTCCGGTCCGTTCACTTCCTCGAAACGCAGCTCGTACCAGCGTTCTAATGTACTGGAACTTCTGACTTTATATTGCAATCCCATACATCAATCTTATGTTTCGTGTATAATTATGCGTACAAAGATACGAATCTTCCGATAATAATGGCTTTATTTTTATTAACTTTGTGCATAGAATGAGCGAGATGTTGAAAATAGAATCGGCTGCGTTACGGCTCGGGGGGCGTTTGCTTTTCCGGGATTTCAGTCTGGAGGTACGGGCAGGCGAGTGGGTTTGTGTGACCGGCGAGTCCGGTTGCGGCAAGACCTCGCTGCTGCGTGCGGCGTTGGGATTCCTCCCGTTGGAGGCCGGACGGGTATCTGTCGGCGGGGAGGAGTTGACGGAGCATACGGTGGAGCGTATCCGGAAACGCACGGCCTACGTGCCTCAGGAACTGTTCCTTCCGGCTGAATCGGTGGACGATATGCTGCACCTTCCTTTTCACCTGAAAGCGAACCGGGGCGGAGACTTTTCGGAAGAAAAGCTGTTCCGTTTTTGGACGTTATTGGGGTTGGAGCGGGACTTGCTCCACCGTAAGGTGGTCCAGTTGTCCGGCGGACAGCGGCAACGTATCATTCTGTCGATGGCGGCCATGTTGGGCAAACGCCTTTTGCTGGCCGATGAGCCGACTTCTGCGCTCGACGAGGATAGTGTGGGGAGGGTGTCAGCCCTTTTCCGCCGTCTGACGGCTGGCGGAACGGCCGTATTGAGCGTGTCGCACAACCGGGCTTTTCTGGAAGCCTGCGACCGGGTGGTAAAACTTTAAACGGACAGCGATGGGAACGGTGGATTTGACCTATACGGGATTGGCCGTCGGCATGTTGCTGATGCTGATACCTTTTTATTTTCTGTGGCGTTTCCGCACCGGATTGCTTTCGTCGGCTTTGTGGGGAACCGTGAGGATGACCGTGCAGTTGTTGCTCATCGGCGTGTACTTGCGTTTCTTGTTTCAATGGGACAACGAATGGGTCAACGTGCTGTGGATGGCAGTCATGGCCGTCATCGCTTCCCATACGGCTGTCAGTCGCACGGCCTTGCGCCGCGAGGTGCTGCTCCTGCCGGTTTTCACGGGCTTTCTGGCTACGGTCTTGTTGGTGTCGTTGTATTTCCTGGCCTTCGTAGTGCGTGCCGACGATGTGTTTGCCGCCCGTTTCTTCATTCCGGTGGCCGGTGTGCTGTTCGGCAATATGCTGACGGTGAATATCATGGCCGTGAATGTCTATTACAGCGAGTTACAGCGCGAACAGGATATGTATTATTACCTGTTGGGCAACGGGGCGACCCGTTTCGAGGCTACATTGCCTTTCCTCCGTTCGGCCGTCATCAAATCCTTTTCCCCGTGCATCGCCAACATGGCCGTGCTGGGTATCGTGTCTTTCCCGGGGACGATGATTGGCCAGATACTCGGCGGCTCGATGCCCGAAGTAGCCATCAAATACCAGTTGATGATAAGCGTCATCACGGTTGTGGCCTCCATGCTGTCCTTGGTTATCACGATTTCGCTTTCCGTGCGCCGCACGTTCGATGAGTTCGGGCGACTGAAGCCGATATTCAGAAAAGGCCGGAATACTAAATAAATGATAAAATCCACCGAATTTCTTTGGAAACCTCCCGTCTTATCCCTATCTTTGTGAAAATTTTCTATGACGTGAAAATTAAGGAAGTAGTTTTTGCCCTTGAAAGATTCGCGCCTTTGCCCTTGCAGGAGAGCTATGACAATGCCGGTCTGCAAGTAGGATTGACGGAGGTGGAAGCATCAGGGGCTTTATTGTGTCTTGACGTGACCGAGGAGGTAATAGACGAAGCCGTTTCTTTGGGTTGCAATCTCATCGTGTCACACCATCCGTTGTTGTTCCACGGGCTGAAGACCGTGTCCGACCGCAACTACGTGGAGCGGTGCGTACGGAAGGCCATCCAAAACGACGTGACGGTCTATGCGGCGCATACGAACTTGGATAATGCCGAGGATGGCGTGAACTTCAAAATCGCCGAAAAGTTGGAACTGGAGCAGGTGAGATTGCTTCTGCCGCATCCCGTGAAGGTGAAGGACGGCGGGCATGAATACACCGTCATGGCGGGCAGCGGAGTCATCGGCGTGTTGCCCCAGCCGGAGGATTCCCTGAAGTTTCTCCAGCGCATCAAGTCCGTATTCCATATCGAATGCCTGATGCACAATGAGCTGTTGCAGCGTCCGGTGCGCAAAGTCGTGCTTTGCGGAGGGGCGGGCGATTTCATGCTCGAAGAGGCGCTCAACCAGAAAGCTGATGCTTTCCTGACAGGGGAGATGCACTATCATCAGTACTTCGGCCACGATCAGGAGTTGCAGATTGCCGTCATGGGGCATTACCAGAGCGAGCAATACACGAAAGAAATTTTTTATTCCATCATAGGTGAGATTTGTCCCGAACTGCCGCTTTACATGACGGCGGTAGACACAAATCCCATAAAATATTTGTAATAAGCACTATGGCAAAAGACATGAAGAAAGATGCGACGGACCTGTCGATTGAAGAAAAGTTGAAGAATCTGTACCAGTTGCAGACCATGCTTTCCGAAATCGACAAAATCAAGACGTTGCGCGGAGAGCTTCCGTTGGAAGTACAGGACTTGGAGGACGAGATAGAAGGCTTGTCTACCCGTATTGAAAAAATACATGGAGAGATAGGGGAACTGAATGCGGACATTGCCACGCGTAAAGCCAATATCGAAGCCAGCAAAGCCTCTATCGAAAAGTATAGCCAGCAGTTGGACAATGTGCGTAACAATCGTGAGTACGAGTCTTTGAGCAAAGAAATCGAATACCAGACCCTGGACGTGGAGCTGAACGAGAAGCGCATCCGCGAGGCTTACAGTGCCATTGAACACAAGAACGGGGAAATCGCCCATTGCACGGAGCTGATGGACGACCGGCGTGCGGATTTGGACGTGAAGAAATCCGAGTTGGACGATATTATTTCCGAAACGCGGTCGGAAGAAGAGAAGCTGCGCGAAAGTGCCAAGAATCTGGAAGCTACTATCGAACCTCGTTTGTTGTTGGCGTTCAAGCGTATCCGTAAGAACAGCCGTAACGGATTGGGTATCGTTTACGTGCAGCGCGATGCTTGCGGTGGCTGTTTCAATAAAATCCCGCCCCAGCGTCAGTTGGATATCCGTATGCGCAAGAAGATTATCGTATGCGAATACTGCGGCCGTATCATGATAGACCCGGAATTGGCCGGAGTGGAAATCGAAAGCAAGGCGGTAGAAGAAAAGCCGAAGCGTCGCCGTCGGGCTGCCGCTGCTACAGAGGAGTAAGTATATCGCCCTTGGGCATATTCAGGAAAGGTTTGCAAACGCGACTGCGACAATCGTGTCGCAGGCGCGTTTTTCGTACGGCCGTCCTTCTTCCCGTTTTCCAAACCCTCATACCATTTTCAGTCCTACTACGGAAATCACCAGGGTGGAGATAAAGAAAAGACGCCAGAACGTAGCCGGCTCGTGAAAGAAAAGAATGCCCAACAAGACCGTCCCGGCCGCTCCTATACCAGTCCATATCGGGTAGGCGGTTCCTATTGGAATCGTTTGTATAGCCTTGATTAGTAAATACATGCTGAGTGACATGCAGCAGAGAAAACCCAGCAGCCACGAATAAAACTCCCAGCCGGAAACGCCTTTTAGTCTGCCCATGCAAAAAGTGAAAGCCACTTCGCATAATCCGGCTCCAATCAATGCAATCCAGTTCATATCTTAAAAATGTTTTTATTAGACGCGCAAAGGTAAGGCTTGCATCCGGAAATCTACTTTACATTTGATAAGAAATGACCGTAAAGTGGGAGGAAACGCATGTTTTTCCCTATCTTTACCCAAGATTTAATTTCAGTAGTTCGTGTTTATGGATATTCGTACCATTATCAGTCGTATACATTCCTTGCCGGAATCATCGTTGGAGAAACTGGAAGAGAGCCTTACCCGTGTGGACCGTCCCAAAGGTTTCCGGTTGACGGAAACAGGGAAGGTGGAAAGTAATGTGTTCTTTTTGTCCGAAGGCATAGCCCGTGCTTATCTTCCCGTAGACGGGAAAGAGGTCACTTTCTGGATAGGTGCGGAAGGCAGCACGCTGATGTCGATGAAAAGTTTTGTGAACGATGAAAAAGGGTATGAAACCATAGAATTGATGGAAGACTCCGTGTTGTACATGTTGGAACGGGGACAGCTCTACCGTTTGTTTGAAGAAGACGTTCACATTGCCAACTGGGGGCGGAAGTTTGCGGAGAAGGAATTGTTGAAGACTGAGGAACGCCTTATTCCCTTGTTGTTCACCACGGCTTCGGAGCGTTACCGCAAATTGCTTCGCGACAATCCGGAGCTGCTGCTCCGTCTGCCTTTGGAATGCCTTGCCTCCTATTTGGGCATTACGCCGGTCAGCCTGAGCCGGATAAGGGCGGAGTTAAGATGATGGACGCGTATGTTCCTGGGGCGTAATAGGGTTGGGCGAAAGAAAATATTTTTAGTTTGTAAAACAAAAAGCATGGTTTTCCGGTTGGAATCCGGGTTCCGGGAGCGTGCAAAATTACTCTCAGGCGAATGAAAAATCAATCTCAGGCGAACGATTTTTCATTCGCCTGAGATTGATTTACCGTTCTGCGGTGAATGATTTTGTATTCTTTCGTTGTTTGTAAAATGCTGTAATACAGCATCTTAACCGGATAACTGAATTTCCGGGAAAGAAAATTCCAGATTGTTGGATTATTTTCCGTATATTTGTCGTGCGTATCCATGCGGAAGCCTCGTCGGAGGTGGGAGTAGCGTGGGACAGCATATATAAAGAAGGCGTTTACTTGACGCTTTGATTCTTTGGCTACTCAGAATCTCGCAAGTTCTAATCACTGTCGAAGACAAAGCAACGGTAGATGCCCTGTGGGTGTGTTTTATATAACCCCTATTATATCCATGTGTGTTTTGCATGGATAGAGGGGACGTATATATAAACATATCGGCGTGGGCTTCTGCGTTGCTCGTTCAGACAGTGATGGGCAATGCGAGAGCCTTGAGTAGCGGAACGAGCAACAGGTACAGACTCCCGCGCTTTTTTCGTATATGTACACAATCAAACTTTTTATGGATTCCGGCAGGGGAGTCGGGCGGAAAGTTAAAATGTGGAAATCATGAAAATGAGGTGTTTTTCTTTCTTGATGTTTTTGATGTTGGGCGTGTACGCTTTCGCACAGAAGGACGTGACGCAGTTTCTCGGTATTCCTGTGGACGGGACTGAGGCAGAAATGGTACGGAAACTACAAGCCAAAGGTTTTAAGCGAAACAGTTTGTTGGGTTGGATGGAAGGGGAGTTTAATGGCCGTGAGGTTGTCTTGCTTATTGCCACCAATAATAATAAGGTGTGGCGTGTTGCGGTAAGGGATAAATGGGCGACAGATGAGGCGAATATAAAATTTCGTTTTAATGACTTGTGTAGGCAGTTCTCTAAAAATGAGAAGTATGCGCCTTTGAATGATAATCCGGAATTACCAGAAGAAGAGAAAATAGGTTATGAGATGTTGGTGAATAATAAAAGATACCAATCTGCTTATTACCAGTCACCAAAAGATGTGATTACACTGTCGGAGGAGGAAAGAACGCTTGCTTTATCTGAGGCAGGGCTGAAAGATACATCTTGGGACAGTCTGACTTTGGAAGAAAAGATAGAGCAAACCCCCGTGTTGGTATATTACATGGCAGATAAGTACTGGTCAAAAAAAATGGTTTGGTTTATGATTTCTAAGGATGCCAATGATTACCGTATTGTGATATATTATGATAATGAATACAACCATGCAGATGGTGAAGATTTATAATAACCGATTTAAAAAGAGAATTTTATGGAAGAGATGAATTTGAATGAGGAAATGGCTGTCCATTGCGGCAAGGTAACGGACAGCATGGAGACGTTGGAAACGTTGTGCTGCGAGAAGGCTGAAAAGCTTCTGGCTACATTGGATGTGTCGGAAGGCGGAAAAGTAGAAGTCCCATTTTGGACGGAGGATTTTCCGGAACTTATTGCCGTAGGCAAGTTCAGCCGCGACAAGTCCGGCAAAGTCATATACGAATTGGACTTTTCCGAGTCCACTTTGTAATCTTCGGGCGCATTTTGTTGATTGTGCTGCAACGAATTCCTTCCCCTTTGTTTTGCCATTCAATGAAGCAAACAAGGTGGAAGGCATTTTTTATGCTTCCTATCGTGAGGGAAAGCCCTTATAAAATCTCTCCATATTCAGGAATGTCCGGCAGGAACTTGCAGGAGTTCGTTTCGTAATTCATCCTGCAACAATAATGTTGCAGGCCGTTGGAGACGATGAGATAGTCTACGCGCAACACCATGTTGTAACGCGAAATCTGGGCAAATACCTTTTGGGTGATTTCGATGTGTGGGGCTTTGTATTCCACAATGACGCGCGGACGGGCTTGCCGGTCGTAGACCACCGTGTCGCAACGCTTGGCCGTGCCGTTCAACGTGAGTGAGATTTCATTGGCCACCAAGCCCGGCGGGTAATGTTTGTGGGTGACGAGGTAATGCACGAAATGTTGTCTCACCCATTCCTCCGGGGTGAGAGCCACATATTTGCGGCGCAATTCATCGAAGACGACCGTCCGGCCGTCCCGCTTTGTCACTTTTATGGGATATTGTGGAAGGTTTAACGTAATCATTTGCTAACTTTGCATGGAATACCCCTCTGTCTTTTGCGGGGTAAAGTGGAAACAAAAATACGCAAAAACAATGAAAACGAAAGCGGAAATCGTGGAAAATTGGTTGCCACGCTATACACAACATCCCTTGTCCGACTTCGGGGAGTATATTTTGCTGACCAATTTCAATAATTACGTAGATATATTCTGTGAACAGTTTAAGCTTCCTCAGCCCGGTTATGGGGCGAACATGCGGATGGCTACAGCGGAGAATATCACCATCATTAACTTTGGAATGGGGAGCCCGAATGCGGCCATTATTATGGATTTGCTAAGTGCAATCGAGCCGAAAGCCTGCCTGTTCTTGGGCAAATGTGGGGGAATCTCTTCTAAAACGAAACTGGGAGACTTGATTCTTCCTTTGGCGGGAATCCGCGGAGAGGGGACATCGAACGATTATTATCCGCCCGAGGTGCCTGCGTTGCCGGCTTTCATGCTCCAGCGGGCGGTGTCGACTGCCATACGGGATGCCCACCGCGATTATTGGACGGGCACAGTGTACACTACGAACCGTAGGATATGGGAGCATGATGAAAAGTTCAAGGAGTATCTGAAAGACACCCGTGCCATGGCTGTGGATATGGAGACGGCTACGCTGTTCACATGCGGTTTCGCCAACCACATCCCGACCGGGGCTTTGCTGCTCGTATCGGACAATCCGATGATGCCCGAGGGGGTAAAAACGGCAGAGAGTGATCGGGAAGTGACGCATAACTTTGCGCCGGAGCATGTCACGATAGGAATAGAGGCGTTGAAACTGATAATCGGGGAACGGAAAACAGTGAAACACCTGAAATATGATTGGTAATCCAAAAGAGAAAAGCAGATGGCAGTGAAGAAAGAAGGGGTGACGTATGATGAAATCGTACGTTCCGTAAGGGCGGGCAATTTCGCGCCCGTTTATTATTTGATGGGCGAGGAGGCTTATTATATAGATAAGGTGAGTGAGTTTATCGTAGACACGGCGTTGAAGGAGGAAGAGAAGGATTTTAATCTCACGGTGTGTTATGGCACGGATGTGACGGCCGACGAAGTCATCAATGCGGCAAAGCGTTTCCCGATGATGGCGGAACGGCAGGTGGTTTTGGTGAGGGAGGCGCAGAGTTTACCCGGAAAAGAGCGCCTTTCCTTTTACCTGGAGCATCCGCAGCTCTCTACGGTACTGATTTTTTGCCATAAACATGGCGTTTTGGATAAAAGGAAAAAGCTGGCGGCGGATATACAGAAGACAGGAGTCTTGTTTGAGTCCAAAAAATTGTATGATAGCCAGCTCCCGGGATTTGTCACGACCTATTTGCGCCGTAAGGGGGTGGCGATGGAACAAAATGCCGTGATGATGGTTTGTGAGTCTGTGGGGAGTGACCTGTCCCGCCTCTCGGGGGAGTTGGACAAGCTGATGTTGGCTTTGCCGGAAGGGGAGACGCGTATCGGTGCTGCCTTTGTGGAGCAGCATGTCGGTATAAGCAAGGATTTTAACAACTTTGAATTGGTGTCTGCGTTGGTTGCCAAGGACATACTTAAAGTAAACCGTATCGTGAAATATTTTAACGACAATCCCAAAAACTTTTCTTTGCAGCTTACGCTTTCCTTCATGTTCGGTTTTTTCAGCAACCTGATGGTTGCCTATTATGCGCCGCAACGTACGGAAGAGGGGATAGCCGATTGGGTAGAGCAACCTCGTTGGCAGGTGGCGCGGAATATACTTCCCGCCATGCAAAAGTATTCGGGGGTGAAAGTGATGCAGATAATTGGGAAACTACGTGAAACGGACGCTAAATCGAAAGGTTTGGGTAATACAATCGCCACTCCCGGCGATCTTTTGAAGGAGTTAGCCTACTTTATTTTGCACTAAAACGGCTGTTTTTAATTTATTTGAAGCTTTTCCGAAACTGTTAAAAAGTAAGTTATAGTATTTGATTATAGGAGGTTAGCTCGTTTTTCGCTTCCTGAGATTTTAAAATTCCGGCCCGTCCTTGCCATCGGGTCGGAATTTTTTAGTATTGAAAAAAAGAGCCTTTTTTCATTTTCCGGTGATTTATATTATGTTTTATTAGTATTCATGAATGTGAATTTAATTTATTGGTTTTGCATTTATGATTTATGTTTTTATAGTTTGTATACGGATTTATAATAGTAAATCCTGAATTTATATTGGAAATAACAGATATTTATATAAGTGTAATCTGGGTTTTTATTTTATAAATGTATGTTTATTCATTAAGATGATTAGTCATTTATTTTATTGTAAACCATTTGATTATGTGTGTTTGTTGTGAGGGTATTATAATAGATGACGGCATTTTATGCATAGAGATTCTGAATCTGTATGTCGTGCCACAATATATGTGTAATAAGCTATGAGTAGCCAGTTTTTTAGTTCATGTAAATGAAGGTTTTCTATAAATCAGATGAATGAGAAAATGGGCTTTCATGTTTATAAATATCAAGAATATCCTTATAGGGTTTATAAAGATAAATATTTCTGTTTTCAAATATTTATAGAAGTGAATTTAATTTTATGGTTTATGTTTATTGCTTGTTTCAATTATTGTTTTTACCTTTGTAAACGTAAAGAACGCCTTTGTTGAGAGAGAAAAACAAAGGGCAATAGAAAAAATGATGAAGGAACGAATATTGCAAATCATGAGAAGGGAAAACATGACTCAACAAGAGTTTGCCAAAGCTATTGAGGTGTCTCCCGCATCCCTGTCAAATATCTTCAATGGTAAAACCAACCCGACGAACAATCATGTGAGTGCGATTCACCGTCGTTTTCCTGATATCAATATAAATTGGTTGATGTTTGGGGAAGGTGACATGTATACAACTGTTTCGGATGAAACTAAAGATGGTGTCGACGGAGGGGAAAGTACGATTGGAAGCGATGCGGAAAAAGCTCCTATAGATACGAAGGGGGAACCTATGCTCTTCGACATTTCAGATCCTGAACATTATGCCGCATGGGCACGAATGGAAGATATTAAAGACGTGGATGACCAGAATCGGCAAATTCCCGTGGTGCGAGAGGTGGTAAAGTATGTAGACAAACCTCAACGTAAGATTACGGAGATAAGAATTTTCTTCGATGATGGAACTTTTGAAGTTTTTAGTTGATTGAAAAGAAGAATCAGGACAATTTTATAGCTATTTCTTTGTTACGGCTTCTGCTTTTAGGATAAAATACACATTTCTATCCTTGTTTTTCATCTGTTTCAGCATTCATCTTGCCTATCTTTGCTATCGCGAAGATGGGATTCGGTTCGGCAAAGCCAAACGAGAAAACTTCGTTTTCATTTGTCTCTGCACTCACCTTGCGTTATCTTTGCTGTCGCGAAGATAGGATTCGGTTCGGCAAAGCCAAATGAGAAAACTTCGTTTTCATTTGTCTCTGCACTCACCTTTCACTATCTTTGCAGGAGTTTGATATACCATTTGGAATATACCTATTTTATAAGATGAAAAAATATATTTTGGATTTGACGCTGACGGCTAATGAGCATTTACGGGCAGGATATGCGTTGTTGAAGCTTACGCATGAGCAACCTCTGCCGAAGATGTATCCCGGCCAGTTTGCCGAGTTGAAGGTAGACGGTTCGGAAACGACCTTTTTACGGCGTCCTATTTCTGTCAATTACGTAGATGAAGAGAAAAATGAGGTTTGGTTTCTGATTCATGAAATAGGAGACGGAACCCGTAACTTGGGATCTCTGGAAGTAGGAGACAAACTCAATGTGGTTATGCCCTTAGGGAACGGTTTTACGATGCCTTCATCCGGTGATGAGAAAGTGCTGTTGGTAGGAGGTGGTGTCGGTACGGCTCCATTGCTTTTCATGGGAAAAGAGATGGTGAAGCTTGGCTGTCGGCCTGCTTTCTTATTGGGCGGCCGTTCGGCGGGAGACTTGATGCAGTTGGACATGTTCAGGGCATTGGGTGATGTGTATATCACGACCGAGGACGCTTCCGAGGGAGAGAAAGGTTTTGTAACGCAGCATTCCGTGTGGCAACGTGAACATTTTGACCGTATAGCCACCTGCGGCCCCAAACCGATGATGATGGCCGTAGCGCGATATGCAAAGTCAAAAGGCATACCGTGCGAAGTTTCGTTGGAGAATATGATGGCTTGTGGAGTGGGTGCCTGTCTGTGTTGCGTAGAGAATACTACGGAAGGGCATTTGTGTGTGTGTAAAGAGGGACCCGTTTTCAATACGAATAGATTGTTATGGCAGATTTAAGTGTAAATATAGGGAAGTTACAACTGAAAAATCCCGTAATGACCGCTTCCGGCACTTTCGGGTACGGTCTTGAGTTCGCAGACTTTGTGAACTTGGAAGATATCGGCGGAATCATTGTGAAAGGTACGACATTGAAGCCTCGTGAAGGTAATCCTTATCCCCGCATGGCAGAGACGCCTCAAGGGATGTTGAACTGTGTGGGGCTGCAAAACAAGGGCGTGGATTATTTTTGCGAGCATATTTATCCCCAAATTAAAGACATCCGTACGAACATGATCGTGAATGTCTCCGGCTCGTGTTGCGAGGACTATGCGGAGTGTGCCGCACGCATTAACGAACTGGAGCGCATTCCGGCCATAGAACTGAACATATCCTGTCCGAACGTGAAGCAAGGGGGGATGGCTTTCGGCGTGACAGCCGAAGGGGCTTCGGCTGTGGTAAAAGCCGTGCGTAAGGCGTATGACAAGACTTTGATTGTCAAACTGTCTCCGAATGTGACGAATGTGGCAGACATAGCTCGTAGTGTGGAAGACGCCGGAGCGGATTCCGTGAGTCTTATCAATACGTTGATGGGAATGGCTATCGACATCGAAAAACGCCGCCCGGTATTGTCCATAGCCACCGGGGGGCTGAGTGGTCCGGCTGTGAAGCCCGTGGCTTTACGTATGGTATGGCAGGTAGCCCAAGCGGTGAAGATACCCGTAGTAGGTTTAGGGGGAATCATGAATGCGCGTGATGCCATAGAATTTCTTTTGGCGGGAGCTTCGGCCATAGAAATCGGAACGGCTAATTTCATAGATCCGGCTGTAACGGTAAAGGTAGCCCGAGGGATAGATGAATATCTGGAACGGCACGGTTGTCGCAGTGTACGTGAAATTATCGGTGCTTTAGGAGAGTAAATAGGATTTTCCCTATCTTCCCGTCGGGTTTTTCTTTGCATAATAAAGAGACTTATATGTATATTTGCATTATAAACATTTAAACAAGCATAATTATGAGATGGTTCAAATATTGCAAATTCCTTATGGTCTGCTGCTTGGTAGCAGTGTTCAGCGGGTGCGAAGAAGACGATGATTACCGGGGATACATGCTTTCAGGACGTTGGTTCGGTAATTTAGGAATGATGGTGGACGGTCAGCCGGCCATTGGTTCCGACTTGGAATTTATTCCTCAGGACTATGGAGGTTACACCCAAGGCTATGGTTACGAAACGGATTACTATTACGGCTGGCGGGGTCGGGTGGAAATTGTCGAGCATTACTTTACTTGGACGGTAAGAGACGGCATTATTTACCTGCGTTTCGATAATCCGGAACTTGATTGCAATATCCGTGATTACAGTTTGTCTCCCGATTATTTCGAGGGCTATATGGATGGGGTGTATTCGTCCACATGGTTTACGTTGCGTAACTATGAGCGTTATTGGAATGATTATGGATATTGGAGTGCGGGCTATTCTTATCGTAACGGTGCCGATGTCCGGAGTGACAGCGTACAAGTTTATAAGAAGATTCCGAAATGTGTGAGAACTGTAAATGTAGATTCTCTCATGCAAGTCAGCAAGTGATTTTAATTTGTTCGGAAAGCAAAGCGCAGAAGTTCGGGAAAGGACTTCTGCGCTTTTATTTTATGTCAAAGAGAAACGTGTGTTTCGTCCGTCTGTACGGTTCGGAACGTTTGCCTTATCCTTGCAATTTGGCCATGAATTTCTTGCGGTCTACTATAAAGCGAAGATGTTCTCCTTCTCCGATGGTTCCTGTTTCATCTTCGGCTATGACCTTGAAAGTCAGTTTACGTCCTTCAATTCCGGTTAGTACGGCCGTGGCCGTAATGGTCTTGCCCAAAGCCGTAGGTTTGAGGTGAGAGGAACTGATATGTCCTCCTACGGTTGTCATACCTTCGTCCAAAGCCTCTTTTACAGCCAGCATGGCCGCATTCTCCATTAAGGCCATCATAACGGGCGTGGCCAGGACTTCCAAGTCTCCGCTACCTGCCTGGATAGCCAGATGTTTGTTTTCGACGGTGAGTGTACTGGTGTGTGTCAATCCTATTTCCATTTGTTTTTGCTGTTTGATAATGACAGGACAAAAATACGAATTTAAAATAAAATCCGGAGTGTGTTTTTATAGAAAAGTGGAAGGACGGGAGGGATAAAACTGATTACAGGCGAATGAAGAACCTGTATCCTCATCCGCCTGTAACCCGTTTCTTTGCTTTTAATCGAGATTTGCTTTTTCTACATTTTCTTTTTTAGTGGCACTTAGCAGGCTGTTCCGGTTTGGAAACCGCCCTTGCCGAATTGCATGGACGTGCTGGACATAAAGAAGTCCCGGTTTAACTTGGATTCTTTGTGCATACCCGCCAACATTACTACAGCGAAAAGTACCAAAAGTACTGCTGCCATAAGTATTACGGCAAACAGCATAATACCCATTGTCATCATAATCTTTTTACCTTTTTAATTAAACAATCTTTTTTACCTTTCAAAACCTCTACCTCAGAGAGTTCTTTTAATCTTTCTAATAACCTTTTTTCTTCTTATGACACTACAAAGTTATAACCAAAAAGGCCGCAGGTCAAGAGTTTGCCTCCTATATTTGAAGAATAAGAGGAAATAATTGACGTATATCAAGAAATTATATCCCGTTTGTTGCTTTATGGTTACAAAGACGACAGGAATGACAGTGATTGCTGACAAAATGGCATGAAAATAGGGAAAAACCGGTTTCAACGTACTTTATTGCGATGGTAATGAGGGCTGACGTAAAGGTTGAAAAACAGCATGGAAGCCACGCAAAGTATGCTGCCGAACAGATAGACGGCGTCGAAGGCATATTGTTGTGCGATGTAACCGCCCGTGGAAATGCCCAGACCGATACCTATATCCCATGAAGTCAGATAAGTACTGGTGGCGGTTCCTCGCTGGTTGTTAGGGGCGAGGTTGACATACAGTGTGTTGTAGGCCGGAAACATCACACCGAAGCCGATGCCCAGCATGAAGGGTACGAGATAGAATATGAAAGAACACCATGCTTCGCTGTAAGCAATGACCGTAGAGCAGCAGGAGAGCAGGAAGAATGCCGCAATGACTACATAAAAACCATACGAAATAGTCTGGGTGATGTATCCGCGGTCTACGAACTTTCCGGCAAAGATACGGCTGATACCCATCCCCACAGCCATGAGGGTGAAAAAGAAACCGGTGGGTACCTGAAGCCCTATTTCGCGGGCATAAACGGCCACATAATTGGTTGTCGCCCCATAGGGAATGGAAAGCAGGAGCAAGGCGATGCCGGCGGGAATGCCTTTCAGCAGGATGAAGCGGTCGAGCGAAACCGGCGGCCGTTTGACCGGAACCTTCCGCGGCGCTTTGACGGAAACGGCTGCCAGAAAACCAAGGACACAGGTAAGCAGTCCGATGCTGAAAATATGTTCATAGCTTAAATGGGAATCATGCAGGAACAGGCCCGTCATCGGTCCGATGCTCATGGCCACGTTGTTGGTGAGTCCGTAATATCCGAGGGCTTCTCCCCGGCGATTGGAAGGCGTGATGTCGATGACCAACGTGTTGCCGCCTACGGTAACCGTGCCGAATGCCACGCCGTGGACGGCACGCAAGAGGATGAATACGGCCAGCAGGCTTGTCAGGACATAACCGGCAAAAATGGCCGTAAACAGCAGATAGGCCATGATGTAGATGGGTTTGCGGGCAAATCCGTCGTACAGATATCCCATGAAGGGGCGCGTACACAAGGCCGACACGGTGTAGCAACTTAGGATGGTACCGACGGCCGCCTCTCCGCAAGAGAAAGTTTCTTTCAGATAGAAAGGCAAAACAGGAACAAGCAGCCAAAATCCGAAATAAAGCAGGAAATTGGCTGCAAGTATACAAATGAAGCTGCGTGTGACTAATCTGTCTCCCACGTGGCTTTAGTTGGCGGACTTGAACTCTTCCAGGAAACGGGTGTCGTTTTCAGAGAACATGCGCAAATCCTTCACCTGGTATTTCAGATTGGTGATACGTTCGATACCCATGCCGAAAGCATATCCTGTATAGACGCTGCTGTCTATGCCGTTGGCTTCGAGTACGGCCGGGTCTACCATGCCGCATCCGAGAATTTCCACCCATCCGGTATGCTTGCAGAAGGAACAACCCTCTCCGCCGCAGATGTTGCAACTGATGTCCATTTCGGCAGACGGTTCCGTGAAGGGGAAATAAGACGGACGGAGACGTATTTTCGTGCCTTTGCCGAACATTTCCTGTGCGAAGAGTAACAAGACTTGTTTTAAATCGGTGAATGAGACGTTTTTGTCGATATACAGTCCTTCTACTTGGTGGAAGAAACAGTGTGCACGGGCTGAAATAGCCTCATTGCGGTACACGCGTCCCGGACAAACCACGCGGATGGGAGGCTGCTGGCTTTCCATGACACGGGCCTGTACGGAGGACGTGTGCGAACGGAGCACGATGTCCGGACGAGCCTCTACGAAGAAGGTGTCTTGCATGTCCCGGGCAGGGTGGTCGTCGGCGAAGTTCATCGACGAATACACGTGCCAGTCATCCTCGATTTCAGGTCCTTCGGCCAGTGTGAAACCGAGGCGCGAAAAGATATCCACAATCTCATTCTTCACGATGGTGAGCGGATGGCGCGTACCTAACGAGACGGGGTAAGCCGTGCGGGTCAGGTCCAATTCGTCGGTGCCGCAGTCTTGCGTGTCCACAGCCTCCTTCAAAGCCGCAATTTTTTCCTGGGCTTTGGCCTTCAGGTCGTTCAGTTTCATTCCCACCTCTTTCTTCATTTCGGCAGGGACATTTCTGAAGTCCGCCATCAGGGCGTTCAGACTTCCTTTCTTGCTCAAGTATTTGATGCGCAACGCTTCTACTTCTTCAAGATTTGAGGCTTTCAGTTTCTCGACTTCTTCCAGAAGTTCTTGGATTTTTGCTATCATAATCTTCTAAGATATTGTTCGCTTTAAAAAACTCTGCAAAGGTAATCATTTATCCCTAAAAACTTGCCGGTATTGAAAATAAAAGTGTACTTTTGCATGTTTTTTAAAGAGGATTTTATCCTGTGTTGGTATGAGAAAAAATTTTGTGTGGTGCGTGGTGTTGTCGGCTGTGCTGACGGCATGCGACCGAAAAAAGGCGGTCTCGGAAGTAGACTATGCAGACGACTCGGTTATCGACTCATTGTTTGATTCGCCAGATTCACTTATTTTCTCATCCGGGTCGTCGGACGAGGAATTGCCTAAAAGGGCTGATGAACTTTTTGATGATTTTATTTTTGAGTTTGCCCGTCTTAAAAAAGTCCAGCTCGAACGTGTCGAATTTCCATTGCTTTCGATTGTACGGGGAGATACGGCGTGGCTCACGGAGAAGCAGTGGAAATACGAATCGCTTTTCATGAACCAGGATTATTATACCGTATTTTATAATGATGAAGAACAGATGGAACTGGAGAAACGTACGGATCTGAACCGGGTGGATGTAGAACAAATCCATTTGGAAAAACGGTTGGTCAAGACGTGTCGTTTCCAACGGCTGAAAGGGGAATGGCGGTTGACGCAGGAGAGCATACGTGATTTCACGGGCGCCGAACCCTTGGATAAGTTCATGGATTTCTACAGGAGATTTGTGTCGGATGCCGCCTTTCAGCAAAGAAGCGTGTCGAATCCTTTGCGCTACGTCACGACAGACCCCGATGATGATTTCAATACGATAGAGGGCACGTTGGATCACGACCAGTGGGATGCCTTCAAACCCCAGTTGCCGGATGGGGTCATTACCAATATCCGTTACGGCCAGACGTATGACAATCCGGATGGTATGATTCTGGTGAAGGCCGGAATCTCTAATGGACTGATGGACATCCTCGACTTCAGAAAGAAAGATGGGGAGTGGAAACTGGTTTCGTACGAAAATTAAACCGCTTTATGGCAAGAATAGAATATAATTATCCGTTACTTTCTCATAACACATTCGGCATCGAAGCGTATGCAGACCGTTTTGTCGCATACGACAGCGTAGAAGACCTGCGGCAAGTCGTGCGCCGCCTGCGGGCGGACTGTCCCGACGTGCCGGTGTTGCATATCGGCGGAGGGAGCAACCTTTTGTTCCTGTCCGATTTCAAGGGCGTGGTGTTGCATTCCGCCATCGGTGGAATCGAGTGTGAGGAACAGCCGGACGGGATACGGCTTCGTGTGGGGGCGGCCGTCGTGTGGGACGATTTGGTGGCCTATTGCGTGGAGCATGGGTTCTACGGTCTGGAGAATCTTTCGTTCATACCGGGCGAAGTGGGAGCCTCTGCCGTGCAGAATATCGGTGCATACGGGGCGGAAGTCAAAGATGTGATTACGGCGGTGGAGACCGTCGGCTTACAGGACGGCGAAGTTCGGATGTTCGATGTTTCGGCATGCGGTTACGCTTATCGGAAAAGTATCTTTAAGGAAGAGTGGCGCGGACGTTACGCGGTGACGCACGTGCATTTCCGGTTGTCGGCCACGTTTCGCCCGAACCTGGATTATGGGGGGATACGTGAGGCTTTGAGTGCCGAGGGCATTCGTCCGGAGAAGGTCACGGCACAGGATTTGCGCCGTGTGGTGATTGCCATACGCAAGGCCAAGCTTCCGGACCCGAAGGTACAGGGGAATGCCGGCAGTTTTTTCATGAATCCCGTGGTTTCGCGTGAAGTCTATGAGGCGATAAAAGGGGATTATCCCGACGTGCCCCATTATGAGGTGGACGCGAAACGGGTGAAGATACCGGCCGGATGGCTCATCGAGCGGTGCGGTTGGAAGGGGCGGTCGCTCGGACGGGCGGCGGTGCACGACCGGCAGGCATTGGTGTTGGTGAACAAGGGCAGCGCGACGGGGCGCGACATTCTGGCGTTGTGCGAAGCCGTGCGTGCGGACGTGCTGTCCCGCTTCGGTATTTCCATCAGTCCGGAAGTAAACATTATAGGAGGATGCGCATGAAAATCACGTTTTTGGGTACGGGGACGAGTACGGGAGTGCCGCAAATCGGTTGCTCGTGCAAGGTGTGCCGCAGTACGGACGCCCGTGACAAACGTTTGCGGACTTCCGTATTGGTGGAGACGGAGCAGACGAGAATCCTGTTGGACTGCGGCCCGGACTTCCGCCAACAAATCCTGCCGTTGGATTTCCGTCGTATAGACGCCGTGTTGCTTACCCACGAACATTACGACCATGTGGGAGGGATAGACGACTTGCGCCCTTTCGGCGTGTTCGGCGACGTGCAGCTTTATGCGTCGGAGCGTACGGGCGGGCAGTTGCGCCAGAGCCTGCCTTATTGTTTTGTGGAGCATAAATATCCCGGCGTACCCCAGCTCCGGCTTCATGCCGTCCGTCCGCACGAAGCGTTCCGGGTGGGGGAATTGCAGGTCACTCCCATAGAAGTGATGCACGCCCGGCTGCCCATATTGGGCTACCGTGTGGGGCGCATGGCTTACATTACGGACATGAAAACGATAGCGGACAGCGAGTTGGATTACCTTCAAGGGGTGGATTTGCTCATCCTGAACGGTCTTCGCCACGAGCCTCATTATTCCCATCAGACGATAGAGGAGGCTTGTGCGTTTGCCCGCCGCTTATGTGTGCCGCGCACTTACCTCATCCACATGGGGCACCATATCGATTTGCATGCCGTGGAGGATGCCCGCCTGCCCGAAGGCGTACGGATGGCTTACGACGGCTTGGTGGTGGATGTGGAAGGGGAGTGATTAGCGACAGGATTTTATAAAAGGATGTTTAAAGTCTGCCAAAATGGCAGACTTTTATTGTTCTTAGGCGCTAAAAAAACGGGAAAAAGGTTATTCTGGAAAGAAAAAATGCTTCGAAATGAATTTTTATACGGTTTTTATGCTGTTTTCCGGCGTAAGTATCTCCGCTTTTCTGCGCCAAACGAAAAATCGTTCGGCTGAAAGCGATTTTTTGTTTGGCTGAGATTGATTTTCGGGGGCGCCTCAAATGGCATAAAAACGGGCTGTGACGGGAAGGAAAGCCTCGTTTTTCAGTTTTGTTTTTTCTATTTGCTTCTTTTTTCCATGCGAGATTTCTTTGCCTGAAGAAAGTGATTTTTGCTTTTTGCTGACCGTTTGTCTCTTGCCATAAGGATAGAGGCTTCGGTTTCGTGTCGGTTTGTCCGAGGGAAGTGTCGAATGCTTTCTTTATGTCAAAGTATTCTTTCATGAGAATCCCGTATTTCCGTCCGGTGAGCCGAAAGGGTGGAAATACGGGATTCTTGTAAGGATTCAGACTGCCATTTTGGCAGATTTTACGAAATGCCATTCCGTCGGGAGTATATTTTGTCCGATGCGGTAGTTTTTCATCCGGCGGCCACCGTACGTGTTTTACGGAGGAAACGGCGGCAGAAGAGTGCCCCGGCCAACGTCAATGCCACAGGGAAAGCCATCCATATTCCGGCCGGTCCTCCATGGAATGTGAAGCCCAGCAGATAGCTCAGCGGCAGAGAAATGACAATGTAGCACAGGAACGCGTAACGCATGAGCGGGCGTACGTCGGCAATGCCTCGTAGTGAATTGGCGAAATTGATTTGCAGGCCGTCGCCGAATTGATATAATACGAACGGGATGACCAGACTGACGACGATATGCCGTATGTTCGTGTCGTCGGTGAAGAAAGCGCAGATGTCGGTAATGAAAGTACTGATGGTAATGGCCAATGTCAGTCCGATAGCCAGAATCATCAGGTAACCGGTGAGGGAACTGCGGCGCACGTTCCTGATGTCGTTTACTCCGTGGAAATGGCTGACTCGTATGGCTACGGCTGCCCCGATGCCATAATAAACCATGAAGCAGGTAGAACCGACGCTCGTCATGATTTGATGGGCGGCGAGGGGATCGGCACCAATCCAACCTTGCATTACGGCGCACAAAGAAAATGAGGCTGTCTCCATACCCATTTGCAGGCCGAGCGGCCGGCCCAGTTTATGCAGCATGCGGCGCATGTCGGTGGTTTCGCCTTTGGCTTGGAAGCCGGAGTGATATTTTTTATACTTTTCGTTCGAGATGAATATGCCGTAAATGACAACCAACATAAGGATGCGCGACAGGGTGGTAGAGATGCCGGCACCCAACAGTCCGAGTTGCGGGAAAGGGCCTATGCCGTAAATCAACAGGTAGTTTCCCACGATGTTGAACAGGTTGGCACTGATCATGATCCACATCGGCGTACGGGTGTTGCCGATGCTGTCGAAGAACTGTTTGAAAGCGTTGAAAAGGGATTGGATGGGTATGGAAAGCACGACGACGATGTAGTACGGCCGGATTTCGGGGAGAAGCTCTTCGGGCTGTCCCATGTGCCCCAAGAAAAAGTAGAGCGTCCCCATCAGCAGGAACAGCACCATGCCCAATGCGCCGTTGACTTGAAGTCCGGCTTTCAATGCCTTGCCGGCATTCTCGAATTCTCCCCGGGCGTGCATGGGGCCTATGACCGGAGTGATGGCGTAAGAATAACCCAAGGCAAAAATCAACACCAACACCATGATGTTGTTGACAAAGCCTGCGGCGGCCAATGAGTGTGCACTGAAATGACCCACCATGATGGTGTCAGCCAGTCCTTGTATGATGGTACCTAACTGCCCTACAATGATGGGAATGCCTAATATGGCCAAGGCACGGATGTGCCTGCCGTACGTGATAGCCTGATCGGATGCTTGCATAAGTCGTGATTTTAGGCCGCAAAGTTACGATTTATCAGGCTTATGTGCAAACGATTTCCCTGCTCTGTTTCAGAAAGCTTTGCGGTAGAACCGTGTGCGTGGAGCGGTCCGGTAGTCCATCCACGAACAAGCGTGCCATCCGAGCAGCCGCATTTCGTACCAGAGGAAAGACAGGCGGTAGGGACGTTCTCCCAACGCACGTGCCGAACGGTTGAACCATACGGTTTTGCATACGCAGAGGAGGACGAACAACAGGGATATGATGGCCGTGGCTGCCCATTGCTGCCGCCATACGCTCCATCCGAGGGACAGGGCCGTGGCGCAATAGAATAAAGGTACGACGGTTTGTTTCAAGTTGAATGTCAGTCGATAACGCCATGTTTTCTTGAAATGTCGCCGGGTTTCCATATAAAAAGTGCGCTTGAGCCTCCATTGTTTTCCGGACGTCATGTTCTCACACTCCACTTTACTGTCCGGATGGAGGGAGACGGCGGTATTTCCGATACGGCTGTGGCGGTTGACCAGCAGTTCCGTCACTCCGCCGATAAGGTTGATGTCGTCGGCAAATCCTTTATGAGCCATGAACAGACTTTTGCGATAGGCTATATTGGCCGGGTTGCAACGGTAGGCCTTATGCCGAGTGGCCCAAGGCAGGTATTGCATTTGGTGGAAGAGGTTGAAGAAAATGGCTTTACGGGAAAGCAGGCGCTTGTCCGGCATATAGTTGGCATATCCCAATACGATTTGTACGCCGTCGTGGAAATGTCCGGCCATAGTGGAAAGCCAATGAGGAGAACACGGACGGCTGTCCGGCTCGGTCAGCAGCAGCCATTCGTATTGGGCGGCCTTGATACCGATGGTCAGCGACAGGCGTTTATGGCTGATATGGCGTGCACCGGACGGGGTGAAGGTATGATGCAGGTTGGCGTATTTCAGTTCCAGGGTTTTCAGTACGTCTTCCGTGTCGTCGGTCGATGCGTCATTCACCACGATAACTTCGAAACGCTCGTATTCCTGTTCCAGTATCCGGGGAAGGTTGCGGCGTAACGCGTCGGCTTGGTTGTGCGTGGCGATGATGACGGAAATGGCCTCTTTCGGACGGCTGTCCGAGGTTTGTGTCTCCGTTTCTTGCTGTCTTACTATGCGTGCCGTCTGTTTATAGGAACGGGTGGTACAGAAATGTGCTGCCCACGTCAGTGCGAAACCGGCGTAGGCAGCATTTTCCAAAAGGAAAGTTATGAGTGGGTACATTATACGAAATCTTCAGTAGTATATCCGACCGGCAATTCGCGGCAGTTATATCTTGAAGCCATGATTTCACCGTAAGCCCCGGCCGAACGCAGAGCCAAAAGGTCGCCGCGATGGCAACGGTTGAGGTCGAATGCCTTGACAAATACATCGCTCGACTCGCAGATAGGGCCTACAACGTCGTAGGTTTCCTTGCGCTCGTCGCTGCTCAGGTTCTCAATGGAATGGAAAGCCTGATAGAGGGCAGGGCGGATGAGGTCTGTCATGCCTGCGTCCACGATGGCAAACTGCTTGTATGTGGCTTGTTTGACATAGAGTACACGTGTAATCAGGCTGCCACACTGGCCCACGACGGCCCGTCCCAGTTCGAAATGGAGCTGTTGGTCTGGTCGCAGATTCAGATGCTTGCGGTAGGTTTGGAAATAGTCTGCAAAATGGGGAACCGGCACTTCGTTCGGATGTTGGTAGTCGATGCCCAATCCGCCACCCACGTTGATGTTCTTCACCGTAATGTGATGACGTTCCAACTGGGCTTGTAGTTCGTTGACGCGGTTGCACAATGCCACGAAATCTCCCATTTCAAGTATCTGTGAACCGATATGGAAATGCAGCCCGACGAACTCCACATGTTTTAATGATGCGGCGATTTCTATGACTTTCTCCATGTCGGCCATGGCTATGCCGAATTTGTTTTCGGCCAGTCCGGTCGTGATATTGGCATGGGTATGTGCTCCTACGTCCGGATTGATACGGAATGAGACGCGGGCGATTTTGTCTTTTTCGCCAGCCAACTGGTTGATGACTTCCAATTCCGGTATGCTTTCCACGTTGAAGTAGGCTATACCGGCGTCCAGGCCTACGTTGATTTCCCAGTCGCTTTTTCCTACGCCGGCAAACACGATTTTCTCCGCCGGGAATCCGGCGTCCAGACAGGCTTTGATTTCTCCGCCGCTTACGCAGTCGGCTCCGAATCCAGCCGCACTGATGATGCGCAGCAGTTTGCGGTTGGCATTGGCTTTTACGGCATAATGTACATGATAATTATCGTTTTTGCCCGTTTCTGCCTTGATGGTATCCAGTGTTTTACGGAGCAACTCCGTGTCATAATAATAGAACGGTGTTCTTACCGTATTGAATTTTTCTATCGGAAATGAGCCTTTCATATCCTCATATTAATTGTTGAACAACGTGTCGCTGAGCGCCTGAAGTGCACTTTTCTTGTCTTCTTCGTTAATCAGGAATGAGATATTATGATTGCTTCCACCGTATGAAATCATTTGTACGGGGATGTCTTTCAACGCTTTTGCAGCCTGACTTTCAAAACCGACGTTGTCTCGTGAAAGGTCGCCTACTACACAGATGATACACATATTCTCTTTGACGGTCACCGTTCCGTATTTCATCAGGTCGGCCACGATGTCTTTCAGATACGACTTGTTGTCGATCGTAACGGACACACCAACTTCCGAGGTGCTTACCATGTCGATGCTCGTTTTGTAGCTTTCGAAGATTTCGAACACTTTGCGTAAGAAACCGTAGGCCAGCAGCATACGGCTGGAGTGTACTTGTATGGAGATGATGTTGTCTTTGGCCGCGACGGCTTTGATTTTTCCTTCCTGGAACTCGTTGTTGATTATCGTTCCGGGAGCCGACGGGTCCATGGTGTTTAGCAGGCGGACGGGTACTCCGGCGAATTTAGCCGGTTGGATGCAGGTCGGATGCAGGATTTTGGCTCCGAAATAAGCCAATTCCGCCGCTTCTTCGAAATGAAGTTGACGCACGGGCTTCGTTTTGTCTACGATGCGCGGGTCGTTGTTGTGCATGCCGTCGATATCCGTCCATATCTGGATTTCCTCACTCTTTATCGCTGCTCCGATGAGACAGGCCGTATAGTCCGAACCGCCGCGTTGCAAGTTGTCCACCTCGCCGTATGCGTTACGGCAGATGAAGCCTTGTGTGATGTAAATCTGGTATCCGGGGTTGGCTGCCAACAATTCGTTGATCTTCTCTTTGATGTAATTGAAATCCGGTTCGGAATTTTTGTCCGTACGCATAAAGTCGAGTGCCGACAACAGGATAGTCTTTACACCACATTCCTTTAAGTAATTCGTCACCATGTTGGTACTGATGACCTCTCCTTGGGCCAAGACGACCTTCTCTTCGAACGAAGTGAACAGGATTTTAGTGAAACTTCTCAAATAGTCGAACTCGTCTTTCAAAAAGTCTAATGTTTTCTGTTTGTATTCTTCCGTGGCATACAATTCATCTACGTGCTGGCGGTATTTTTGTTCCAACTGATTGATGACGTTGTTTGCACCTTCCGGATTCTTTTTATAAAGGTAATCGGATATTTCGACTAACGTATTCGTTGTACCGGACATGGCGGAAAGCACAATCATGTTGGGCGTACCGTCCTGCGTAATCAACCGACATACATCTTTCATCCTTTGTGCGGAACCCACAGATGTTCCGCCGAACTTCATTACTTTCATATCGAATATTGGGTTTTAGTTATTCTCATTTATATTTTCTTCAATGCTTTTCGATTCGATGGCGTCAGGAGCCAGCAGGGGAGTGTAGGCGTCTGTGCATTCCTGCAAACGTCCTTCTCCGCAACGATAGACTACGCCCGGAAATTCGGATATCAGTTCTTCGTTGTGCGTGCTCAGCACGACGGTGGTACCCGCTTTGCTGATGTCGTACAATATTGCGGCGGCCCGACGACCGTTCTCTTTGTCTAAATTTCCGGTCGCTTCGTCGGCCAGGATAATGTCCGGACGGTTCAGGATGGCTCTTGCGATACACACGCATTGCTGTTCTCCACCCGACAACTGATAGGGCATTTGGTCGGCTTTGGCCGTCATGCCCACTTGTTCAAGCACTTCATGAATGCGTGTGTTCCGTTCCTTCTTCTTTTTCCATCCGGTCGCTTTGAGTACGAAATCCAGATTGGCCCGTACGGTACGGTCGTTGAGCAACTGGAAATCCTGAAATACGATACCCAGCCGTTTGCGTAGTGCCGGGATGTGCCTGCGTTTGATTTTGGTCATTTCGCGATCGAGCACACGCGCACTTCCCGTATGCACATCCAGTTCGCCATAGAACGTCTTCAGCAGGGAACTTTTACCGGTACCCACTTTACCGATCAGGTAAACGAATTCCCCGGCTTCCGCCTGGAAATTCACGCCTTTCAGAATGACATGTTCTTCTTGGGCGATATCCACATTTTGATATTCGATGCGCATATATGTTTCTTTTAGGAGATTAATGTTTTTTCCACCCCGGCTTGTGGCGTACCTGTAATTCTGCTGCCATCTGCTCTATACGTAATCCTTTGGAGGTAAGCAGGACGATGAGATGGTACAGCATGTCCGAACCTTCATAAATGAGGCGTTCGTCTGTGCCGTTAACGGCTTCTATGACAGCTTCCAAGGCTTCTTCGCCCACTTTCTGTGCCATACGGTTGATACCGTCCTTAAACAAACTCGTAGTGTATGACCCTTCGGGCATTTCCTTATGTCTGGTTTCGATAAAATCCTGTAACTCGCTAAGGAACGTCAAAGGATTGGCTTCATTTTTCTCTCCCCAGCAAGTATCGGTGCCGGTATGGCACACCGGGCCTTCGGGATGTACCCGAATGAGTAGCGTATCATGGTCGCAGTCGTTTTTGATGGAAACGACATGCAAAAAGTTTCCACTGGTCTCACCTTTGGTCCATAGCCGGTTTTTACTGCGGCTGAAGAATGTTACCTTTCCGGTTTCCAGCGTCTTGTCATAGGCTTCACGGTTCATGAATCCCAGCATCAAGACGTTTTTAGTCTCGGCGTCCTGGATGACAGCCGGTACGAGGCCGTCCATCTTGTCGAAATCTATTTCCATATATATAATAGGTGTTTGATATGTCTTTTTTAAATTCTAACGTTAATGCCTTCCGACTTTAGCCACATTTTCAGTTCCGGGATGGAAATCTCTCCGAAATGAAAGACGCTGGCAGCCAATGCGGCATCGCTTTTTCCTTCGATGAAAGTGTCTCGGAAATGCTCTTTGCTTCCGGCTCCTCCCGAAGCGATAACCGGAATGCTCAGCTCCTCGGCGAGACGTGAAAGAGCTTGGTTGGCGTAGCCGTTTTTCACTCCGTCATGGTCCATGGACGTAAACAGGATTTCACCGGCTCCCCGGTCGCATACTTCGCGTGCCCATTCGAACAGACCACGTTCTGTGCGTATGCGTCCGCCGTTCAGATAACAGAACCAACCTTCTTCGGTCTCTTTGGCATCAATGGCCACCACGCAGACTTGCGATCCGAAATGTCCCGTAATCTCATTGATAAGTCCGGGGTTACGCAAGGCTGCCGAGTTGACACTCACTTTGTCGGCTCCGGCATTCAGCAACCGTTCCACGTCGGCCAGTTCATTGATACCGCCGCCGACGGTGAAGGGGATGGATATTTCTGCTGCTACGCGCTGCACCATTTCCGTGAATGTCTTACGGCCTTCGTGGCTGGCCGTAATGTCCAAATATACCAATTCGTCCGCCCCCTGTTCGCTATAAGCCTTGCCCAGTTCCACCGGGTCTCCGGCTTGGCGCAGGTTCACGAAATTAGTTCCCTTTACCGTCTGTCCGTTCTTGACATCCAGACAGGGGATGATACGTTTTGCCAATGCCATACTTATCCTTTGTTTTCAGCCCATTCGGCCAATTCGTTTAATGAGATTCTGCCCTCGTAGATGGCTTTTCCGAACACTACGGCCGGGATGCCGGCTTCGTTCAGGCCGATAAGGTCTTGCAGGCAACTGACCCCTCCGCTCGCTATCAGCCCGCAGTCCGGAAACTCTGCCATGACTTTCCGGTAGAGGTCGGTGGAGGGGCCTTGCAACATGCCGTCCTTGCTGATGTCCGTACAGAGCACATGCCGCACGCCTTCGTCCATGTAACGACGGAGGAAAGGAAGCAACTCCTGCGTGCTTTCCTCTTTCCAACCGTTGATGGAAATCAGTCCGTCTTTGACATCTGCGCCCAATATGATATGGTCTGACCCATATTGCCCGAGCCATCCGAGGAACAATTCCGGACGGGTGGCTGCCACACTGCCTATCGTGACCAGTGCGGCACCGCTTTCGAAGGCGATGCGGAGATCTTCGTCGGCCTTGATGCCGCCACCGAAGTCTATCGTCAAGCCGGTGGCCGAAGCCAGACGCTCCAGTACTTTGTGGTTGACGATATGTTTGGAGCGTGCCCCGTCGAGGTCCACGACGTGCAAACGTTTGAAGCCGTAACTTTCAAATTCCCGCGCCACGGCTACCGGGTCTTCGTTGTAGGTCTTCTGCGTGGCGTAATCTCCTTTGGTCAGCCGTACGCATTTGCCGTCTATCAGGTCTATGGCCGGTATCAGTTCGATCATACAGTCAAATTTAAAAAGTTTTTCAATATGCGTTCACCCACGCTTCCGCTTTTCTCCGGATGGAATTGCGTGGCGTAGAAATTGTCTTTATGCAAGGCGGCACTGAACGGCACGACATAGTCGGTCACGGCTATGGTGTACGGGTTGACCGGCACGTAATAGCTGTGTACGAAATAAACGAATTCGTTCGTGCCGAAGCCTTTGAACAGCGGGCTGCTTGTATGTGTCAAGGTGTTCCATCCCATGTGGGGCACTTTGTCTTCGTGCTTTTCCGGACGAAACTTCAGGACTTCCGTGTCGAAAATGCCTAAACAGTCCGTATCGCTTTCTTCGGAATGGCTGCACATCAGTTGCTGGCCGATGCAGATGCCCAAAACGGGTTGCTTCAGGTCGCGTATCAGACGGTCCAATCCCCGCGAACGCAGGTAAGCCATCGTACTACCGGCTTCTCCTTGTCCCGGAAAAAGCACGCGGTCGGCTTTCGACAACCGCTCTGCGTCGTCGGTCAGTTCCGGCGTAATCCCCAACCGTTTCAGTGCGTTGACTACGGAATAGATGTTTCCTGCATTATACTTTACGATGGCTACATTCATCTTTTAATATACTCTGTCTTTTTTTGATGTCTGCAAATATACTAATTTTAGTTGACAGATGGGATAAAGTAACATGAAAAAACGTATTTTGCTTACATTTCGTTGCTTTTTTGTGACGAACTGCATGCTACTTGTTCTTTTTCAGGAACAGATTATGCGTAATGACATCGGGCAGCTCTTCGGCATAATGCGTTACCATAATCATGATCTTGTCTTTTCGTCGGCAAAAAGCCGAAATAATCTCACGCGTCAACTGACGATTACGGTCGTCCAATCCGTGCAACGGTTCATCCAAGATAAGTAATTCCGGGTCTTTGACGAACGCGCGGGCCAGCAGACAGAGCCGTTGCTCTCCGCTGGAGAGTTTCAGGAAAGTACGGTCTTTCAGGCCGGCGATACCGAAAATGTCCATCCACCATTCGCAGACGGCTCGCTGTTCCGGACGAGGATGTACGTAAAGCCCTACGGAGTCGTTCAGTCCGCTGGCTACGATGTCTATAGCCGGAAGGTCTTTCAGGTATGCGCGGTGCATCTCCGGGCTGACATAGCCGATATGCCGTTTGATGTCCCAAATGCTTTCTCCCGAACCTCGTTTCCGTCCGAACAGTTCGATGTCGCAGGCGTAGCTTTGCGGATTGTCGGCACATACCAGACTGAGGAGGGTGGATTTCCCGGCACCGTTTTCGCCGCCCAAAGCCCATTTCTCGTTTTGCTTCACCGTCCAGTCCAAGTCTTTCAGGATGGTGCGCTGTCCGTAACGGATGCTCACGTGGTTGAACCGCAGCATGCAACCCTCCGTGTCCGTGGTGGTCAGGCGGTTTTCTTTCTCTGGCAATGCCAGGATGCGGGCGGCTTTGTCTTCTTCGAGCACACGTACCGGGATGCGAGGGCGCTGTCCGACGTATTCCGTACGCGGTACTTTGGGTAGGATGTCCAGATGTTCCACCGGAATGACATGGGTGATGAACTCCGGAATATCATCGGTTTTCGACAGGACCAATATGACTTGCAGGTCCGTTTCGCGGATCAGCGTTTGGAGCAGTCCGGCCAGTTGCTCCCGCGTCTGTGCATCCAGTCCGATGAAAGGATTGTCCATAATCAAAAGCCTCGGGCCGGAAAGCAACGTTTTGGTGAGCTGGAACTTCCGTAACTCTCCGCTGGACAAGGTAATGATATATTTATCCAACAGGGTGGAGAGGTGGAACATCTCATAAAGTTTGTCTCGCAGCATCGTGCGCCGCTCGTGCATCTGTTGCTTTCCCTCTTCGTCCATGCCGTATCCCGTACTGTTTTCGGCTGCGGTGAAAGCCTCCTCCAACATTTGTCCGGCGGTCGGGGTCTTCTCGTCGATGTCGTGTTGGTTCCAGCGTTGTTGGTAGTAGTAACTGCCGTCGCTGTCTCCGTAAGAATCGCGGAAAGTGATATATTTGATATTTTCGCTGACCAATTTCAACGGCGAGGGGGAAAAGTCGTAACGGACTTCGTTCAACAGAAGCGGATAGCGTCCGGTGATGATGTCCACCAGTCGTGATTTACCGCTCCCGTTGGCTCCTACGATGGCCACTTGTTCCCCGGATGCGATGGTCAGGTTTACCGGATGGTTCATACGGTAAAGCGGATGACGGGGCACCCCGTTCGTGATTTCGATGATGTGTTGCATTGTGTTCGTGTTATATCTGTCCTTTCACCTTATCCGGATTTTTCCGGATGAAATCTTTCCAACTGTGGTAAGGCTGGGCCACGGCCGGCTTCCCCATCTGTAGGAAATGGCAGTAGGCGGCAGCCAATCCGTCCGTGGCGTCCATATACGGCAGCATGTCTTCCTCGCGGATATGGAGCATACGGGTCAGCATGCCTGCCACTTGTTCTTTGCTGGCCTGCCCGTTTCCGGTGATGGCCATTTTGATTTTGAGCGGCGCATATTCGGTGATGGGGATGTCACGATGGATAGCCGCTGCGATAGCCACCCCCTGTGCGCGTCCCAATTTCAGCATGCTCTGTACGTTTTTGCCGAAGAAAGGTGCTTCGATGGCCATTTCGTCCGGCAGGTACGACTCGATGATGCCTGTCACCCTTTCGAATATCCGGCCGAGTTTCAGGTATGGACCGGCATATTTGCGCAGGTCGATGACGCCCATGGTTTCCATGACCGCCTTGTTTCCGGTCACACGCAGCACGCCATATCCCATGAGGTTCGTGCCCGGGTCTATGCCCAGGATTATCTTTTCGCTGTTTGGCTTGTCCGTCATGAATCAGTGTTCTTCGATGACTTCCATTAAAGTGGTGAACCCGGCGGCCTTATCTTTGAATACCTTTTGCATTTCCTGAAGGAGCTTTTCACCGTGCTTGACATACCATTCATGCAGCCGTGCCGAACTTTCCACCTCGAATTGCAAGGAAAAGCATTCGGAATCCTCGTCGTGGTGGGACAAGATCTTGCATAACCGCGGTTTGTCCAAAAGGCCGGAAGCCAATGCCTGCGGGATATAGACCTGATGAATCCAGATGACAAAGTTCCGGGCATCGTCGAAAGTCACGTGATAAGTCGTATTGTAAACCAACATGTTTCCTAAGTTTTATTGAGTTTGCAAAGTTACGAAAAAGGCGGTTGATGTGCTAATAATTCCTATTTTTTCGTGGAGTAGCTACCTTATTTTAAATAAAGGACCTATTTTTGCAGTGATTTTAATAGAAGAAGGATATGAAAAAGTTTATAGCATGGTCATTGCTGTGCATGTTGGGAGGCGTTCCGGCCGGGGCGCAAGAGACGGACGCGAAGGCTCCGGTTGCAAAGGAGACAAAGTCAGACGTGAAGGAAGCCAGTATTGTATTCGACAAGACAACCCAGGATTTGGGAACCTTTTCGGAAGACGACCCGATCGTGAAATGTACGTTTACGTTTACCAATGAGGGGAATGCTCCGTTGGTGATTCATCAGGCTATTGCTTCATGCGGATGCACGGTACCCACTTATACCCGGATGCCGGTAAAACCCGGAGAGAAGGGCAAGATGGAGGTGACGTACAACGGCAGCGGAAAATATCCGGGGCGTTTCAAGAAAAGCATTACGGTGCGTACCAATGCCAAGGAGCCTATGGTGAAATTGTATATTACCGGTGTAATGACAGCCTCCGAAAAAGATAAGAAATAAGCCGATGGGAAAGATAAAAGCGGTATTTTTCGATATCGACGGGACGTTGGTCTCTTTTAAAACCCATCGCATTCCCCAATCCACCCTTGATGCCGTGGCCGCCCTTCGCAGCCGTGGCATCAAAGTTTATATAGCTACGGGGCGTCCGGTGCCGTTTATTGACAATTTGGGTGAATTGGAGTACGACGGCATGATTACCGTGACGGGTGCCCATTGTTTTACGCGCGGCGGTGAGATTATTTTTCACCGGGCGGTTTCTACGGGGAGTGTGGAGCGTGTCGTGGAGCACCTGACACACGGAACAGACGCATATCCGGTCATATTTGTTTGCAGCGATGAGATGTTCATTACGGAACTTAACGAAGATGTCGATGCGGTGGCCCGTTTGTTGGACATCAAAATGCCGACAGTTCGTCCGGCTTCGTATGCCCGCGGAAAAGATGTCTTACAACTCATTTCTTTCTTCAAAGCCGACCGTGAACCGCATTTCATGACGGAACTGATGCCCGATTGCACTTCCATGCGCTGGCATCCTTTCTTTACGGATGTCATTGCCGGTGGGGTAGACAAGAGTGTCGGCATTGATAAAGTGCTGGCATACGAAGGACTGTCATTAGACGATGCCATGGCGTTTGGCGACGGTGGAAATGATGTGACGATGTTGTCTCACGTTCCATACGGGATAGCCATGGGAAACGCATGCGATGAACTGAAAAGGGTTTCCGCATATGTGACTGATTCTGTGGACGAAGATGGAGTGGAAAAAGCTTTGCGTCATTTTGGTCTGATAGATTGATTTTTTAGGAAACCTTGTAGTTCTATATGTAGGTTCGCACCTCTTTCTTTGTGTCCCTGCACAATTTTAATTGTGTGGGGGCACAAAAGTGTTAAAAATTGGAGTTTTTCTTCTTTTTTTGACAGGAATAATTCGTATTATTAAATACTTCTTGTAATTTTGCCTTCACAATAATTCCTAATTTCGTTCTAAATTTATTAAATGTATGAAAAAACAATTCAGACTATGGTTAACCGCATGCAGTGCCTTCTTCGTTGCCGGGCATTCGGTTTTCTTGTCCAGTTGTAATGATGACTTGCCCGCTGCGAGTTATTACACTTTTACGGGGGAGATGATGAGTGACTATTTGAAGTCCCGTGAGGACTTCAGTTTGTTTGCGCGTATAGTGGAGCGTGCGGGCGAGATGGACTTTCTGGCCAGCCGTGGCGGGCGTACTTTGTTTCCCCCGGTAAACGCAGGTGTAGAAGACTTTTTGAAGGAGTATGGTTATGCTTCCGTAGAGGACATTCCGGAGGCTTATTGCGATACGCTTGTGAAAGCCTGCATGATAGACAACTCGATAGTTTATACGTATAACCTGACGGAAACATCGCAGCAGAAGAATGAGCTGGATTTGCCTTTGGTGATTCAGACCACGGGTGACACGGTTGATGCCAATGGTATGGTGTTGAGTATTGTGAATCGTAGGGCGGCTATTATCAATGAACTGAAGAACGACTCGGTGGAAAACGGTGTGTGCCATCCGGTGAGCAAAGTGCTTGTCCCAAGTACCAGCTTGGGGGCTTCCTTGCTCGAAGAGAACAAAGCGGACTTTACTATTTATTATGAGGCATTCCGCCGTACAGGGCTGTTGGATTCCTTGTCGGAATACCGCGACGATGAATACGAGGCGGAGAAAGCGAACTTTCCCGAGTTCCTGTACAATCAAAAGCCTGGAAATTATACCTACACATTAAAACGTCCGGACCATCGCTACTCAGGCTTTACTTTGTTCATTGTGCCGGACCGCGTGCTGTATGAGAAATATGCGAACCTTTTCAGCGAGGGCATGTCGATGGAGCAAAAAATAGATGCCTTGTACGATTTGGCCGTCGAAAAATATAATGATAACCAGTCGGCTGAGATATTCGGATTGAATAAGGTGGATCCGACTAATCCGGAAGGCAAGACGTACAAGGAGTTATATTGGAACAAGAATAGCCTGACCAATCCTCACAACCCGTTGAAGATCTTTATGACCTACCATATCCTGGACCGTATGTTTGCCAGCACGGACAAGTTCATCAACTGTTGGGGCTTCAATACGGCTTATGCCAGTCCTACGGAATGGATAAACACGATGCTCGATTTCTCGTCCATGAAGTTGGAAAAGGTGTATTCTACCACGGATCCGGAAGTGGAATACCCTCGTGAGTTCTATATCAACCACAGTGAGGCCAGTAAATATAATTCCAACGAGCGGGTACGCGGTTCACGCGTGACGGTGCCCGATGCGGATAACTTCTCGCTCAACGTGGCCTATTATTATGTGGATGACGTGTTGGCTTACGACCAGACGACACGGAACAACGTTTACAATACGCGCTTGAGAATAGATTTCCAGACCGTGTGGCCGGAATTGACCAATAACGACATGCGTTTGAACGGCGATCCGCGTGAGGCTTACAACGAGGCAGCCGACAATTCCGAGACAGGCGGAAAAGCCGGGGGATTCAATTACTATGCTCCCAAGGGATATATTGAAGGGGTCGAGTTTTCGGAGACCTCGGTGTTCATGGTGCATCGTCCCAAGTTGCGTTGGTGGGACTTCGGCGGAGATGAGATTACCGTCCAAGGTTCAAGTTACGACGTGGAGTTCAAATTGCCCCATGTTCCTCCCGGCACGTATGAGCTACGGATAGCTTATCCGGGCGGAGTAGGGAATCGAGGCATCGCCCAGGTTTACTTGGATGACGTGCCGCAGGGACTTCCCATCGATATGCGTTATGGTGGGTCGGACAGCCGTGTGGCCGGTCTTTATAACGGAGGCTCCGGATGGCGTAACAAGGATGAAAACTCCAACGGTATTTATACGACGGAGGAATTGGAGGAAAATGCCCGTGTCATGAAGAACAACGGTTACTATAGCGCGGGGAAGAGTGTGATATGCTATAACGCCGGAAATATTCCGGAACAGCCGCAATACGTGCCCATGTCCTCCAATGTGTTGTACAATGTCGCTTCTTGTCTGCGCCGTAAGGTTTGCGATGTCGTAATCCTCCCCAACAAGGAGCATACGGTGCGGTTCCGTTCGGTGTTTACGGGAAGTAGCGATGCCGCTTTTGTGTTGGAATATATGGAGATGGTTCCGCTTAGTATTTGCGGAGCCGGAGGAATCGGTGAGGATCTTTATTAAAGTCCGTAAAGTTTAGCCGCATATTGGAGGCGGACAGGAAAATTATTGATATTTAGTTTCCTGTCCGCCTTTTTTCTGTATTTCCCTAACTGATTGTTTGATAGTGGATAAGGAACGGACGCATTTGGACATATTTTTCTGCGCCAAACGATTTTTCAATCTCAGCCGAATGATTTTTCGTTTGCCGCAGATTGAAAAATCGTTTGCCGCAGATCGTGGAAGCGGGTTGAAGATGGTTTACAATAAGTGTCTTTTCTCTTCTTTGAAAGGCTATGGAGCACAGGGGATGGATTTGGGTTTGTGGAGGCCGCATTTTACAGCAGACCGATTTCCTCCAGCATCTTACGGTAGAAGACGGCTTTCTTCTCCAATTTCATAGGATAGGCACGTGAACTGGAGGGCATGCGATACAGCCGTAATTCACGTCCTTCCGTCACGAACGGGCTGAAGCTTCCGATGACGGGCTGCGATATATGGAAGGTATCGCATAACGTGTCGGTAGCTTTTTGTCCGGTGGTGACGATGGCCGTGCAACGAGGGATTTGTCCGAGCAATCGGGGAAGGTCGGTCGGGGTGACGACTTCCAGAAACTTGTCCGCCGCATTATCCTGAAGACGGCGGATGGCGGAAGCCGTGTCGTATAGGGCGATGCCTTTGTCGAGCAGGAACTCCACAATCATTTCTTTCTTGAAACATTTGGCTCGTTCATCTACAAACCAATTCCGGTCGCCATGGAAAATGTATCCCATGATGCGCCACATGTCGTTGATGAAGTTCGGGTAGTAGAAATCCATGCACCAGCGTTTTTTCTGGGGCGGGAAACTGCCCAGCATCAACAGGCGTGCGTGGGGCGGAAGGAACGGTTGCAAGGGATGCTCTTCGGTTGGAATGGGGGTGGGGGAATCTGTTGGTGTCATGTGTATCTATCTGTATGCTTTACGTTTATGAAAATTCAGTCCGATATATAAATTCAGTGTGCCGAACGTGTTATTGATGGACAGGCGGTTGTGGCGGTAATTGTAGTTGTGCACGATTAAAGACAAGCCACCGAAATATTTGGTGTTGTTCCATACCAGTCCCGCACGCCCCGTGACGTCGAAATTCAGATTTCTCAGATGAGAAGCCAAAGCCGAAGTCTCCGTCTCGTTTTCCGGTTGCACGGCGGCTGTATGTGTTTTTTTATAACCGATGGCCGGCACGATGGAAATGCAAAACAACCAGTTTTTCTTGAACACCCAGTTGTAGGCATAACCGCAACTCAGGCTGAAATCCGTGTATTTGACTTTATCAACCTGAAAATCCTGGCTGAGTTCGTGGTTCGGATTATGGGTGAGCACGGGCGGCAGGGCATTATAATCGAAATCCAGTTCGTGCCGGGTATAGGCAAAACCGACTTTCCACGACCCGCAGCTTTTACGTTGCACGGTACTTTGTGCGAATGCGGCCGGATAGGAGAAGCGTTTATGGTTGAAAATGTAGTAGGCATTGATGCCGGTCACTTTCACGTTGATGCCATGATAATTCTCGCCTTCCACTTCTCGTGCCTCCTCGCCAAGGCCTTTTACTTTACGGAGCCGGAAATCGTCTCCCGTCCGCCGGTAAATAAGGTCACAACCGAGCATGGAACTGTACAGGCTCAGTTCGAATTCCGTCTTTTTCGACTGTTGGCCTTTACCTAAAGAAGAAACCTCGAAAGTGTATCCCAGAAAAATCCAACGCCAACCCAGATAAGGTCCTATTTTGATGGCCGGTCTGGGGGAGAACGACAGTTTTTGTCCCAACTCCCGGCTGTGTAACGTATAGGTTTCGAAGCTGTTCGTGTTTTGCAACATGAAGGCCCAGTTGTATTTGTTCGGGGTGATATAAGTCGTGTCCATGGCGTTGAACGCACGGAAAAACTGTTTGAAGATGTTTCCCTTCCGGTTTTGGGGCGAGTCGGATGGGACGGCGGTCCCTGCACTGTCGGTAAAATCCCTAACAGTAGTGTGGCTTTCACCGATAGGAGATTGTGCGAGAGTGGCCGCACAGGAAAGACAGGCGTATATTGTCAGTACGTTCCGTAACTTCATCTTACAGTTTGCCCAGGATTTGGTCCATAACCCAGTTTACCGGTGTGGCGCTCACGCTGTCACAGGTGCAAATCGCTTGTTTTTGCAGGTGTTCGACGATGTTATGAATCAAAGGAAGTTGCACGTGGTCGGGATTCGGTATGACGAGTTCTTCGCGGCCGCGTTCCGTATGCAGGGCAATGGGGTCGTAGGTGAATACCGAGAAACAAATCTGTCCTTTGTCGCCGATGATTTCGATACGGTCGGTTTTGGCCGATTCATGGGCCACGAAACACCATGAACCGGAGCCCGGCGTACCGTCCGGGAATTGGAAACAGGCACTGACGTTGTCTTCCGTGGCGTATAGTCCTTCCCGGTTGGAACAGTACCCTTGGGCTTTGATGATGGGCCCGAAAAATTCCTGAAGCAAATCCAACTGATGCGGGGCGAGGTCGTAAAAATAACCTCCTCCTGCGATGTCGCGTTGCACACGCCAAGGCAGTTCCCGGCTGTTGTAGTCCAAATCACGCGGTGGGACGGCAAACCGGATCTGTACATTGAGCACCCGTCCGATAGCTCCGCTTCGTATCAGTTCCTTTACTTTGGCAAAGTAAGGCAGGTAACGCCGGTAATAGGCCACGAAGCAAGGTACACCCGTTTGTTGGGAGACACGGTTGATGCGGCAGCATTCTTCGTAGCTTACCGCAAGGGGCTTTTCCACATATACCGGCTTGCCGGCCTTCATGGCCATGATGGCAAAAGTGGCATGTGAAGAAGGAGGCGTGGCGATATAGACGGCATTTACGTCGGGGTCGTCCACTAATTCCTGTGCGTCGGTGTACCATTTGGGGATACCGTGCCTTTCGGCGTACGAACGTGCTTTTTCTTTATTGCGGCTCATGACGGCTTCGATTTTAGAGCCGGGCACGAGACTGAAAGCCGGCCCGCTTTTCTTTTCCGTCACTTCCCCACATCCGATAAATCCCCATTTGATGATGATTTCCGCGTCCATATTCGTGCAATGAAAAATGTAATCTTTACGCAAATGTACAAAAAAGGCGGCATATTCCGGCGGATGGGCGGCAGAAAGTTTGGATAAAGCCGGTGGTGCCGTTTCCGACGAGGTATAAAAAATGTTATCTCGTCACGGTGGTATGGAAAAATATGGTATTTTTGTCCGACAAAAGAACATTAAAGTTTCAAATTCGATTATGGAAGAGAAGAAAGAAATGGATGAGGGCTTGTTCAAAAGCCGTAGTTATCTGAGCTGTCTGAATGAGGGACTGAAATTGCCTACACGTCATATCCTGTCTTTATTGAGGTTTTTGTATCCTTCGCTCATCGCGGGTGCGGTGGTAATGGGATTGTGGGGCGTGTTTTTCAATCAGATTACCGTGGCTTTGACACGTTGGATGGCAGCAAGCGAACCGGTCGTGCTTTCTTTTCCCTTGTTTACTCTTATCATATTAAGTGTGTTGTCCCTGTTGGCCGATAGCTTTTATATGGGGAACGTGATGACGGCTGTTTCCCGTTTTGCTACGGCCGGGGCGTGGCCTGCGTTGCGGTTCGGTGAAGCCAAGCGTGAGATATTCAATGCTTCTCTGCGAGCTTTAACGTGTACGTTGGTGGCCGTCGTGGTATTCTCTTTGCTCATCGTGCCTGTGACTTTGTGGTTGGGGGCGGGCAACGTCTGGGTGACTGTGGTGTCGTATGTCCTGTTGCTTGCGTTGGGAGTGCCTTACTGTATGGTGATTATGGACTATATGTTGGGCGAACGCCGCGACTTTTGGTGTAGCCTGAAGCGTATGAAAGATGGTTACCAGTACTGGGGAGCATTTTTCATTATCTTGTTTTGCGGAGGTCTTATCATGGGAGTGTTGGCAGCAGTGAGCTGGTTGCCGGCGGGGATTCTGGCATACGCCGGTCATGCTTCCCTGATGGGGGTGTTGGAAGGAGATGCAACGGATCTGCCTTCATACGTTCCGGCTTTGGTCGTATTCTTCTTTATGTTGGCTTCGGTGATAGCGAACGTGTTCAGTTGGCTTACGCTTTTCCCGTTGTCTTACCTGTATGGTTCGGTTGAGGCACGGAAACAGGAGAAGGCTTCTTTTGAAGAGGAAGAACGCCGTTTGCAGGGTTTGCAGTAGCCTCTGGTAAGAATAGAACCGTCATGCCCCGTATCAAATCATTTATTGATACGGGGCATGATGGTGTATGGAAAGGGAGTTGTTTGCTCGGGAAAGGTATTCGCCGTGCGGGCGAATGGATTTATAGAAGGTTTTGATGGTATTCTATGTTTTGCAGAAACTCCGCTACGTCACGCCCGTCCATGAGTCCGTGATGCACGGTGATGGAAAGAGGAAGATTATATCGTCCGTTTTCCTGTGTCAGCTTTCCCGTGGAAATACGGGGAACGGAGTCTCCGGTCCGGATAGAACCGGCATGTTTCATTTCGGAAAATGCGAACCAAGGCAATGCTGAATAGCGGATGACATCCGGTCGCCATGTGTTTTCGGTAACGGACAGACCGCACCCTTTTTTCACTCGCTCTATTTCTTTTTCCGCATTCCGGATAAAAATGTCGATGTCGGTATGATATTCGAAAAAGCCGAATCCGAAAGTACCGTCTTCTCGTCCGATGGTGGGAGATACATGTATGGTATCGTACTGTACGAGCTTCCCGTCTTCTGTTCGGAGCCGGAAGGCTTCCGTTTCATTGACGCATTTCAACAGGAAATGTACGGACGAGAGGAAGAAGGGGCGTCGGTGTGCTTTGATATGTTCGTAGGCTTTAGTAAAGTCTACGAGTGTGGTGATTCCGAAAAAAGGATCGTCGAATTGGGAAAAGAATTCGAAATGCTCCCTGCGGTTCCAATGGGTGATGTCGATGGTTTGTTTCATGGATTGATATATTAGTGTTTTTTGCGCAAGGAGCTGCATAGAGGAATGAAACGTTTGCTGATGTGAATCAGCATCAGTGCGCTGCTTGTCAAACCTATGCGGTAATGCCACATGCCTATTCCAGAATTTGCGCCTTCCACGCCCAGCAGGACTATGCCGGTGGATGTGGCAAGGATGAAGGCCACGGTTGTCCAAAGTGTGATACGGCTTTTTTTCCCAAGGCCTTTCTGGAACAACCCTTTGTACCATGCGGCGTGCGAACGTATGTGCATGATACAAGCTGCGAGGAAGAGCAGGCTGGTAATGATATGGAATAAGGCAAAGTTGTGCCAGACTTCGTGAGAGGTGCCATGTCCGGCCACGTGTAACTTGATGCCGCTGTAGAAAGTCAGGACGAAGGTTGGCACTAAGGCTATATCCGTGAATATGACTGTTCTTTTCATTGTCTTTTATCAAGGATTAATTGAAGAAGTTCCACGAGAGTCCGAAATGGATGTTCATCGGATTGATGGGATAGTGGGGGACGAGGAATGCGTTCTTGTTTCCCGTTCCGTTGTTTACATGGTTTACGTTCACATAAAAACGGCAGTGCTTCAGGAAGAGGTTGACGTAGGCGTTGCAAATGGGATAGTTGCCTAACTTCATCCGCGTTTCCGGCGACTGAACCGTAAACTGTTGGATGATGGGGGCATAGTCCGGAGCATAGTATTCCGTGAAATAACGCACATCTCCGCCTAACTGCACACGCAAGACCTTGGCAATACGGAATACGATGTAGAGGTTGCTGTAGGCCGAAAGGTCGGGCAGGGGGAGGATGTCCTGATTGCTGGTTTTCTGGTACGCTACCTCGTTGTCCCAATGCAGGATACCGAATTTGAAGTTTTGGTTAAGCCGTGCGCTGAACACTTGTACGCTGCCCCCGTATTGTTTGACGGAAATACGGTTGCTGTAACCGGCGAATTGTCCCCCTTCGTCGTTATAAGCTATTTTGTCTGTGGCGAAGTAGGCATAATTCTTGATGTTTTCCACTCCGACGGTGAGGGCTGTCCGTGTACGTTTCAAGGAAAGCGTTCCCTCTATCCGGGTACGGAATTCTTTGTTTAGGTCGTTGTCCCACCAAGCAAACTGCGAATGGTAGTGGCGCATGTAGAAACTCGGATTCAGGTTCTTGACGAATGCACGGGCTGCCAACTGTACGGTATCTTTAAACAACCGGAAATTCAGGTCGGCCCGGCCTTCCACATCGAATTGCCCGACATCTTCTCCGAGCAACGTCACTTCGCCCGTCACGTCGTAGTGTAGGGTTTTTCCTTCCCGTTTGCTCAGTTGTCCGCCTACCGAGATATTATTTTCCGAATAGCTTCGGATGATTTTGTTTCCGCCGTTCAGGTCCGGCATGGTATAATGACGGTATTCGTGAGACGCGAAAGCTGTAAGGCCGGCTTTCGCCCATTTGTTGAAACCTTCGCGCAGGGCTATGCCCAAAGTGTTTTGGATGGAGTAACCCCGCGTGCGGTCACTCATATTGTTGGGGTCGCCATAAAACAAGTCGGCATAATAGTGGTCGGGCGTATCGTATGAATACACCGTGTGCTTGGCGTTTCGGATGCGCAGGGTATGGATGAAGCTGGTAACCGGTATGAAGTCTTGCGGATTGTCCTGTTTAGCCATGAAATCGTTGCGCAACGAATCCATGACGGCATGTTGGTATGCCGTGTCCGCCTTTTGGTATACGGTGAGCAAGCTGTCGCGCAGTCCTTTCAGCAATACGGAATCGGCAGGCATCACCGGACGGAGCGAATCGGGCAGTTCGATGTCTTTGTAGAATCCCAGATTATAACGGTGTGTGAGATAATACGTCTGGTCTTCGTTACGGTTCCAGTTTTCCGACAAGATGGTCGGGATATCCCTTGAACCGTAGGAGCGTGTAAAATCTTCCGGGTGGGTGATATAGTCGTCATTCTCGATACCGCCGTTCTCGCCCATTCTCATGTGGTTTACACTAATCCATGCATGCATGTTGTAGCGGTCGTCCAGATAGTAGCCGTATAGCGAACCGTTGAAAAGAGAAGTGGCTTGGTTGTTGTAGTATCCGCGTCCGTATAAATAGTCGAGTTTGAATCCGATACCGGAAATCTTGTTGATGTTGCTGGCGAAATAAGCTCTCAAGCGGTCTTCTCCGTCCTGTTTGTTGCCGCAGGAGTGGTAGGACAGATTGGTGATGGGACTCAGCGTGTTGGTGAATTGGAATTCGTTCACCGGAGTATAGAAATAGTCGAACGGGTCGGCAAAGATGAAATTGCTGTACGGTTTGCGGTCCATGAAAAGGCGGGACAGGCGGGGAGAACCCAGGTTTCCCAGAAAGTTGTATTGTCCCGTAGGGCCGGCCGTCAGGTTGAAGTTCTGGAAATTGTTCGGCAGCGTGTCCACGTCTACGGGAGTGATGTTGCCGAAGCGTTCGTCGATATTCCAGGCGTATGAGCCGATAGGAATGATTTTCTCTTCGGCTTGTGTCGTGTCACGCCCCCAAGTGTACGCATCGTTACCGTATCCGTCGACGACAGGATTGCCGTTGGCGTCGAGTTGGACGGGATTGCCATTGGCATCCACCGGATTACCGTAGGCATCCGTACCGTAGATGGGGTTACCGACAGGCATTTGTGCTATGGCGGGAAACACCATACACAAACAAATGTATAGGAAAAAAGTAAGCTTCAGTCTCATAACGGGTGCAAAGATAGCGAAAGGCGAGCGCAGAGACAAACGAAAAACGAAGTTTTTCAAGTTTGGCTATGCCGAGCCGCATCCTATCTTCGCGGTAACAAAGATACAAGAACAGAAAAAGGAATGTATTTTCCTGATTGGGAAACACATTCCTTTAAGCTTTATTCCATCCGGAGATTCGGTTCAATCTGTCGCACAGATGATTTCCATGCCTTTGCGTAAGGCAGCCTCATTCATCGGAATAAGGTGGTGATGACGTTCGGGCAACGTTTTGCGGAGTGCGTGGAGCACGTCTTCCACTTCTACCAACGGACGTACTTTCAACAGTCCTCCCAAGACAATCATATTGAAGGCCTTGGCGGCTTTCATTTCGGCGGCTGCGTCCATAGCGTCGATACGATAGACCGTGATGTCCTTGCGCGACGGCGGCGTGCTGATGCCGTATCCGTCGTAAATCAGTGTTCCGTCCGGCTTAATGCTCTGTTCGAACTTTTCCAGCGAAGGTTGGTTCAGGATAACGGCTGTATCATACATACTCAGGATGGGAGACGATATTTTGTTGTCGCTGACGATTACGGTGACATTGGCCGTACCGCCGCGCTGTTCGGGACCGTAAGAAGGCATCCAGGTTACTTCTTTGCCCTCTACCAAGGCTGCGTATGCCAATATTTTTCCCATGGAAAGCACGCCCTGGCCGCCGAAACCGGCTATGATGATTTCTTCTTTCATGACCATTTGTTCGTTTAATGTGAATCGTTTGCTGTTGCGGTGTCTTTCAGGTCACCGAGCGGATAGAATTTAAACATATTGTCTTCCATCCATTGGTTGGCTTTTTCCGGAGAAAGTTTCCAACCGGCGTTGCAGGTGGATACCACTTCTACCAGACTGGCACCTTTGCCGTTCATGGAGTTTTCAAAAGCTTTCCGGATGGCCTTTTTCGTCTTTCGGATGGAGGCCACGGTGTGGACGGATTGGCGGGTGACGTAACAAGTGCCCTCCAAAGAGGCGGCGATTTCCGTGAACTTCAAAGGGTAACCGTGCAAGTCCGCCTCCCGACCGTAAGGGCACGTAGCGGTTTTCATTCCCATGAGCGTCGTGGGAGCCATTTGTCCGCCCGTCATGCCGTAGATGGCGTTGTTGATGAAAATGATGGCGATATGTTCTCCCCGGTTCAGGGCATGTATGCTTTCGGCCGTACCGATGCACGCCAGGTCGCCGTCGCCTTGGTAAGTGAAAACCAAGCGGTCAGGCCACAGGCGTTTGATGGCGCTGGCCACGGCAGGAGCACGCCCGTGGGCGGCTTCCACCCAATCCACGTCTATGTAATTATAGGCAAAAACGGCACAGCCCACAGGAGAGATGGCTACGGTCTTATTCTCCATACCCATTTCTTCGATGACTTCGGCCACTAATTTGTGTACTACTCCGTGGCTGCACCCCGGGCAGTAGTGCATCGGAGTGTCGTTGAGCAGCGTAGGTTTCTTATAGACCAGGTTCTCCGGTCGTATGATTTCTTCTTCAGTCATGGTTCAAACGATTAAAACAAGAAGCGCAAAAAGAATTCAATGATTTTGAAGCACATGCCTGCACCGATAACGGCCATGCCTGCCAGCCGGTTGTCCGGCCAGGCAAAATAAAGGATGAGGCCTGCCACGGCACATAGCATAAAGACTACGTTCAATATGCTGCGTACTTTTTGGACGGATACCCCTTTTCTTTTGGAGCGTTCTTTGCGTGCGGTTTCTTCTATCAGTTTTTCAATCTCCTCGCGGTTCATAATATTTTATTTAATGAGTTTCTCTTTCAGGGCTTGTATCACTTCGTCCGGGGCGGGCACGACACCGCCCATACGGCCGTAGTGGGCTACCGGTGTCCGTCCGTTCGTGGCCAGCAGGATGTCTTCCACCATCTGCCCGGCATTGATTTCAAAGCTTAGTATTCCTTTGACCTGTCGGCTCAAGCGGGCAATCTCCGCGGACGGGAAGGGCCATAAGGTGATAGGGCGCAACAGACCGACTTTAATACCCTCGGCGCGGCACATTTCGATGACTTTTTGTCCGATACGGGCCGCAGAACCGAATGCGACAATCAGATACTCCGCGTCGTCGCACAGGATGGATTCGAAGCGGACTTCTTTTTCCTTGATTTCTTTGTATTTGGCTTGCAAATGCAGGTTCTTTTGTTCCATGCTTGCGCTGTCGAGGTCGAGCGACGTAAGTACGTTGGGGCGTCTTCCTTGGCTTCGTCCCATGGCAGCCCAAGGGCATTCCCGGCGTATTTCCTCCTCCGTACGGCGTGGCTTGAATGGAGGGAGCACCAGCTTTTCCATCATTTGCCCGATGACACCGTCGCTCAATATCATGGCCGGGTTACGGTATTTGAAAGAGAGTTCGAAGGCCAGGTCCACGAAGTCGGCCATTTCCTGTACCGAAGCCGGAGCCAGCACAATCACATTGTAGTCGCCGTTTCCGCCTCCGCGTGTCGCCTGGAAGTAATCGGATTGGCTGGGCTGTATGGTACCCAGTCCGGGGCCTCCCCGCTGCACGTTGACAATCAGTCCCGGTATTTCCGCTCCGGCCATGTATGCGATGCCTTCTTGCATCAGGGCCACGCCGGGGCTTGAAGATGAGGTCATGCTGCGTTTGCCTGCCGCACCCGCACCATACACCATATTTATGGAAGCCACTTCGCTTTCGGCTTGCAATACGACCATTCCCGTGGTTTCCCACGGTTTTTCCAAAGCCAACGTTTCCAATACTTCCGACTGGGGAGTAATGGGGTAACCGAAATAGCCGTCGCAACCGCAACGTATCGCTGCATGGGCAATGGCTTCATTACCTTTCATTAATACAACTTCTTTTTCTGCCATAGCTTTTATTCTTCTTTCTTTTTATATACGGTAATGCATCCGTCCGGGCACACCACGCCACAGGATGAACATCCGTTGCACAAATCCTTTTGGACTTGCTCGGCATAATGATACCCTTTTTTGTTTACTTGTTTTTCCGTGAGCGCTAATATATGGAGCGGACAAGCCACCACACACAGGTTGCAACCTTTGCAGCGTTCGCGGTCTACTACGATTATACCTCTGAATTTCCCCATGATACTTTAATACTGAAAATCTTTTTTACGGGTTATAATAATCCTTGTGATAAAACTCTATGATATTCATCAACATTTGATGGGCTTCGACAGCCGGACTATCCGGATTAATGGCCATGGCCTCTAAATAACAATTCAAGGCTTGTGCGAAATCTCCACGTTTGCGGTAGGCATTGCCCAGAAGGTAATAAAGCCGGTCGCAGGGGGTAGCTGTGGCCTGAATCTGTTCGTTCAGCCGTAAGATAGCCTCATCAATTTGCCCTTTACGTAGCATTTTGTCGATTTCATTTTGTATATCCATCTTTACTGATGTTTGCTGTCTTTACAAAGATAATGTATATTTATTAAAACAGCTAAGAAAGTTGCATTTTAAAAGACTTTTAAATAATTAAAACTGCTGTATATGGTACTCTGTTTTATTTAAGTTATTGTATATCAGGATAAGTCGTTTGTTGTTGTATTTGGTTGTAAATGAAACGATGTATGCCGTTTGAAATACGCGTTTTTTGCGCATATTTCTTTCTTTTGTGCCGTTTTTATGCAGATTGCACATCAAGGGGTAGAAGTGTGTAATCCTGTCTTTTGTTTAGTGAAATCAGCTTTTTCTGTACTTTTTGTCAAACGGTATAATTCTGTATGAATGGGATATTACAATTCCACCACGCGGTATCGGTTTCCATAATGCGTGTGTATCTTCTGTACCCCTGCGGCCACGAGGGCCTGAGCCAGTTTTGGCAGCGTCACGCCTGCCATCGCTCCGGGTTCCAACCGCCGCAACCGTGCAAAAATTTCGGGCAGCGAAAGCGGGCGTACCTTCTCGTTCGGCTGAGCCGCACGATAGTAGCGGCGCAACACTTCCCCGGCCGGGCAGATGCGGT
>ERZ836877.299-NODE-299-length-87639-cov-15.720839_pt1 | contig 87639 bp, 80 predicted proteins | sample MGYA00519469_ERZ836877 | MGnify/ENA primary metagenome ERZ836877 (study PRJEB31850, sample SAMEA3708809) | human gut metagenome | biome: human gut; feature: human-associated habitat; material: faeces | place: China | collected 2014 ...
CGGAGCCGCCGATGCGGGCAAAGCCCGCATAAGCCGCCCGGAGGGCGGCTTGGCCTGCGGCCCTACCCTGCCCCCTGCTGAAATCTGCATTTGCAATTGTGCTGTTGGCGTGGTACAATAGGGGCTCGTGATTTTTGCAGAGGAAAAGGAGACAGTAAGTTGGAGAGGATGTTTAGCCGGGCGGACCTGCGGAAGCTGCTGGTACCGCTGATGGTAGAGCAGGCGCTGGCCATGACCATAGGCATGGCGGATACGGTGATGGTGGCCAGCTGCAGCGAAGCGGCGGTTTCCGGGGTATCGCTCATTGATTCGGTGAACGCGGTGTTCCTGTGGCTGTTCCCTGCGCTGGCCACCGGCGGCGGTGTGGTACTGGCACAGTACATCGGCCGGGGGGAGGAAGAAAACGCCCGGCGCAGTGTGGGGCAGCTGACCCTGCTGCTGGTAGGCTTTTCGCTGATGATCTCGGTGCTGTTTATGCTGTTCCGGGATGAGCTGCTGGTGCTGCTGTTTGGGCAGATAGAGCCGCAGGTGATGGCCTATGCCCGTACCTACTTTACCGTTTCTATAATAGGCTATCCTTTTTTGGCGCTGTATAATGTAGGAGCCAGCGTATTTAGGGCAGTAGGCAACTCCAAGCTTTCGATGACGGTGAGCACAGCGGCCAATGCACTGAACCTCATCGGCAACGCCATATTGATCTATGGCTTTGGGCTGGAGGTGCTGGGCGCCGGGCTAGCTACCCTGGCTTCCCGCATTTTGGGTGCTGTTATTATGCTCTATAAGCTGCTGCGGCCGGACTGCAAGGTGGGGATGCGTTCCTTTGGCGACCTGCGGTTTCAAAAGGAGATGTTCGGACGGATCTTGCGTATCGGCATCCCCAGCGGGCTGGAGAGCGCGGCCTTTAACATTGGTAAGCTGCTGGTGGCAAGTCTGGTCTCCACGCTGGTGACGGCAGCCATTACCGCCAACGCAGTGATGAACACGCTGCAGAGCATCATCTTGATTCCGACCTCGGCCATTCACCTGGCGGCAGTCCCCATAGTGGGGCAATGCCTGGGGGCCGGCAAAGCTGAGGATGCCAAATACTACACCAAGTGGCTGGTGGGGCTGGCTTATATCTGCCTCTTTATTACGGCGGGCGGGACACTGCTTTTTGCCGATCCCATTCTATCGCTGTTTAAGCTGACGCCGGAGACCACGGCGGTGGCGCTGCGGCTGCTGCGGTTCTACTTCTGCATTGTGGTGACGCTGTACCCGCTGGCCTTTACCATTACCCCCTGCCTGCGGGCGGCGGGCGATGTGCGGTTCTGCCTGATTGGCGCGATGACCGGCATGTGGCTGGGACGCATCCTGTGCAGCCACCTGTTTGTTTCCTTCGGGTGGGGCATTATGGGCGTGTGGGTGGCCATTGTGGCGGACTGGTTCATACGCATTGCCTTTTATCTGCCGCGGTACCTGAGCGGCCGGTGGCTGAAGAAAAAAGTGATATAACGATAGAAAAGACCCTCACCGTTAGGTGGGGGCCTTTTTTTGATATTGTCCAGCGGGTTATTTTTAGCGGGCTCTGCTGTTCCATTTTTCAAATATCCAGTGGACGAGGGGCGCGGCGACGAACATGTTCCAGAAGAAGGCCATCGGGAAGTTTTTCATGGCCGTTCCAATCCAGATGGCCAGCAGTCGGAATAGCGGCTGGCCGCCCAGAATGATCTGAAAAAGAATGGACGCGATAAGGCTTATAAGGGGACACATGACCAATATGGTGCCGGCCTGGCGCATAACGCGGCAGAAATAGGGGTTATCCTTGTCGGGGGCACAGTATTTTGCCATAAAGGCGGCCCCGGCCCGATTGCCGACCAAATTGGAGACGATAAAAGCAATCACGCTCATCCCCACTGCTTCCTTCAGTGCTTCGAGAAACACCGGATAAGTGATGGACGAAAAGCCCTGTCCCACGGTCAGATTGTAACCCATGCGGATGGCGATATTGTAAACCTCCATGCCATATGCCATAAAAAATGACATCAGTATCCCGAATACGATCCTTTGTGTTTTGGTCTTTGGCATTTTACTGCCCTCCTGTAAAAGAAATAATAAAGAGCGTAATCTTTTGCACTTGCAATAGACTACGCCCATAGGACTTATTTCTATCAGAAGAGTTACCGCGGGATTTTAGATCACACTTTTTACGAGGAATAGTATAGCACACTTTTCTCCCGGATGTAAGTCTTTTATTGGGAACTTTCCTCAAAATGTGACTCGGCCGGGGCATTTCCGCCGCATAAAGGCGGGGAATTCCTCCAGGGCGCCCTTGGTGAAGGCGGTCTTCTCCAGCAGCAGGGCGGTTTTGCCGGGGAGCTCCAGCAGATAAAGCCGGGGGCTCTGACGGACGGCTAAAATCTGCTCGTAGCGAAGGTCCCCCTCGGAATCTTCCTGATGGTTGTGGACAATGACCTTATCCTCATAGAAGCAGAGGGTGGCGGTGACCTCACTGCCGTATTTCTTAAAATTGCGCTTGGCGATCTTGAGCGCGACCCGCGCGGGCGCGCCGTAGGTGGTCATAACCAAAGCAAAGGCCGCCAGCAGCAGAAGCCCGGCCCACAGACTGATGCCCCGCCGGGCAAGATCCCAAATGGCGGCGGCGACCGCCAAAACTGCCGGGATGATGCTGACCAGCAGGCTCCACCGGGGGACGGTGGCCCGGGCCATTTCGGTCAGGTTCTGTCGGGTGAGGGTGGTGGTATTCTCAAAGATGCTTTCCATGGCGTCCTCCGGTCTTTTGGGTAAGAATAGTGGGAAAAGGCTCCCCCATCGCCCGATGAGGGAGCCGGCCAAATGTTACACTTATTCGAGGTTCTTCTTGAGAGTCTCCAGCTCCTCCCACAGCTTTGCGGGCAGACGCTCGCCGATGGAGGTATAGAAGCCTTCGATGTTCTCAGCATCCTCGCGCCACAGGGCCTTATCGACGCTGAGCAGCTCATCCAGCATCATGTGGGTGAACTCCTTGCCGTCGTTTTCCAGACCCTCGATATCGATATCCTTGACATAGGGCAGATAGCCGATTTCGGTCTCGCGGGCGCTGACCTTGCCATCGCAGCGGGCCAGGATCCACAGCAGAACACGCATATTATCGCCGAAACCGGGCCACAGGAAGTTGCCCTCATCATCGGTGCGGAACCAGTTGACATGGAAGATCTTAGGAGCCTTGTCGCCCAGCTTTTCGCCCATTTCCAGCCAGTGGCCGAAATAATCGCCGACATGGTAGCCGATGAAGGGACGCATGGCCATGGGGTCACGGCGGACTACACCGACAGCACCGGTAGCGGCAGCGGTGGTCTCGCTGGCCAGAACAGAACCTACAAAGACGCCGTGGGCCCAATCGCGGGACTGGTAGACCAGCGGAGCGGTCTTGGCGCGGCGGCCGCCGAAGATGATGGCGGAGATCGGAACGCCATTGGGATTCTCATACTCGGGAGAGAGGCAGGGGCAATTGTGGCTGGGCGCGGTGAAGCGGCTATTGGGATGGGCGCCGGGGGTGCCGTCGCTGCCGTCCCAGGGCTCGCCCTTCCAATTGAGCGCGTGCTTGGGAGGATTCTTATCCAGCTTCTCCCACCAGACAGTGTTATCATCTAGGTTCTGCACCACATTGGTGAAGATGGTATTCTTGCGGGTGGTGGCCAGGGCGTTGGGGTTGCTCTTGGCATTGGTACCGGGCGCTACGCCAAAGAAGCCGTACTCGGGATTGACAGCCCAAAGGCGGCCATCGGGGCCGATACGCAGCCAGGCGATATCATCGCCGACGCACCAAGCCTTGTAGCCCATATCGGCATACTTCTTGGGCGGGATGAGCATGGCCAGGTTGGTCTTTCCGCAGGCGGAGGGGAAAGCGGCGGTGACATACTTGGTCTCGCCCTCGGGATTCTCAATGCCGAGGATGAGCATATGCTCGGCCATCCAGCCCTCGGATTTGGCCTGGAAGGAGGCGATGCGCAGGGCGAAGCACTTTTTGCCCAGCAGCACATTGCCGCCGTAGCCGGAGTTGATGCTCCAGATGGTGTTATCCTCCGGGAAGTGGACGATGTAGCGGTCCTCCTCGCAGAGATCCTTTTTGGAATGCAGGCCCTTGACGAAATCATCGCTGTCGCCCAGGAAATCCAGCACCTTTTGGCCGATGCGGGTCATGATGGCCATGGAAAGAACGACATAGATGGAGTCGGTCAGCTCGATGCCCACCTTGGCAAAGGGGGAGCCGACATGCGCCATGCAGTAGGGGATGACATACATGGTGCGGCCCTTCATGGCGCCATCAAAGAGCTTGCCCAGCTTTTCGTAGGCCTCCTTGGGGTCCATCCAGTTATTTGTAGGACCAGCGTCCTCTTCCTTGCGGGTGCAGATGAAGGTACGGCCTTCTACACGGGCGACATCATTGACCGCGGAACGGTGCAGATAGCAGCCGGGCAGCTTTTCCTCATTCAGCTTGATCATCTCGCCGGTGGAGCAGGCCTCGGCGCGCAGCGCCTCCAGCTGTTCCTCGCTGCCGTCGATCCAGACGACATGATCCGGTTTGGTGAGGGCGACCATCTCGTCCACCCATTTGAGAACGGACTTGTTGGAAGTAAGTGCCATTTTTATATCTCCCTTCTGATAAAGCCGGAAAACCGGCCTGTTTTTACGCATCTATTATACCCTATCCCCGCGGGAAATGCTACCACCAAATTTGTTAAGTTTCCGCGAACGGAAAAAGCGCGGGCTAATAAGCCCTTATGCCCCAAACTGTTCGGTGATCTCCATGGTGGGCAGGCCATTGAGGGATTCATCCGCCGTATGGCCTGCCAGGTACTCGTAATAAGCCTGCGCACCGATCATGGCGGCGTTATCCCCGGTGAGAGAAAGCGGCGGCATGTAAAGCTGCCAGCCTTTTTCGGCACAGCCCTGCTGGGCACGCTGACGCAGCCAGCTATTGGCGGAAACACCGCCAGCCAGCACGATTTTATCGCAGCCGCAGCGCTCGGCGGCGGCAGCGGTCTTTTGCCACAGGATCTCGCTGACATGGCAGCAGAAGCTGGCGGCAAGATCGGCGGGAACCAGAGGCTGTCCCTTTTGCTCGGCATTGTGCGCCAGATTGATGACCGCTGTTTTGAGCCCCGAAAAGGAGAAGTTGAACTCCCCTTCGGCATGGGGGGTAGGCAGCGGGTAGGCGTGGGGATCGCCCTCGTGAGAGATGGCATCCAGCGCCACACCGCCGGGATAGGGCAGGCCGACACAGCGGGCGGCCTTATCGAAGGCTTCGCCCGCGGCGTCATCGGTGGTGCGGCCCAGGATGGTGTAGTCGCAGTAATCCCGCACCAATACGATATGGCTGTGCCCGCCGCTGACGATGAGCGCCAAAAAAGGCGGTTCCAGCTCGGGATGAGCCAAATAATTTGCCGCCACATGGCCACGGATATGGTGAACCGGGATGAGGGGCTTTTCCGCCGAAAGTGCCAAGCCCTTGGCGAAATTGACCCCCACCAACACCGCACCAATGAGTCCCGGCGCAGCAGTAACGGCCACGGCATCCACTTCGCGGGCGGTAAGGCCTGCCTGCTCCAGCGCTTCGGCGGTCACCCCACAGATGGATTCGATGTGGCGGCGGGAGGCGATCTCCGGGACGACCCCACCGTAGAGCTTGTGTTCTTCCACCTGCGTATGGATGACCGAAGAACAGATTTTCCGGCCATCCTCAATGACCGCGGCGGCGGTCTCATCGCAGCTGGATTCGATACTGAGAATTTTCATACGGGCTCCGGATTAATTTTCTTTTTTATGATGGCGGCGGGCAATGCGGTGAACCAGGCGGCTGATGCGCCAGAACAGGAACAGTCCGGCCAGGAGGATGACACCGGTCTTTCTCAGCTTATCCAGCGAGAGCTGATTGCTGACGAAAATGACCTCGGGGTGGTTGCCTTCGGCGTCCTCACGGGTGACGACCAGGCCGTTTTTACGGCCCCAGTAAAAGTGGATGGGATTCTTTTTCATAGTGATACACTCCTTTTTATTTTTACTCAGTTACAGAGTGACTGTCATCAGTATAGCATTTTCTGTGGGCGAGGTATAGTAGTTTTTGCGGCGGCCCACCGGTACAAAATCATGTTTTTGGTAAAGAGCAATGGCAGGGGCATTGGTTTCCCGCACCTCCAGCGTAACGGTGGCAAGGCCAAGGCCTTTGGCCCGGCGCAGCAGCTCATTGAGCAGAGCATCGGCGATGCCCTGGCGGCGGTGGACTGGAAAAACCGCCACATTGGTGATGCCGCCCTCATCCAGTACATATTCCATGCCAAGGTAGCCAAGCGCTTCCCCTTCCCGCTCCGCAAAAAGGAACAGCGAGCGGCCGTTGCCGAGCGTTTCTGCCAGGCTTTTTTCGCTCCATGGGTGGGCAAAGCAGGCTGATTCCAAAGCGGCAAGGGCGGGCAGGTCGCTTTCGGCCGCGGGGCGGATGGTAACGGACATGGGGTAGGCTCCTTTCGGCGGGGATGGGGTGGGATTCCGCAGGGGGCAGGGCGGGCCGCAGGCCCGGCGGCGCAGCCGCCGACGCAGGCGATGCCTGCGTGCCCCCGCGAAGCGGGGGCGGCCTGCGGCCCGATCCTGCGACTTGCAGAAATTAGCGAGGGATCAGTGGGCTTCGCCCCAGGTTTTTCCTACCTTGGCATCCACCAAAAGCGGAACCGACAGCGAAACTGCGGATTCCATCTCCTGGCGCACCAGCTCTCGCACCTGCTCGGCGGATCCCTGCGGTGTTTCGACAATGAGCTCATCGTGAACCTGCAAAATAAGGCGGGCGGCGGGGACTTCCGTCTTTAGACGACGGTACACCCGCACCATGGCGATCTTGATAATATCTGCGGCGGTGCCCTGGATGGGGGCGTTCATCGCCACCCGTTCGCCAAAGGCGCGCTGCACCCGGTTGGAGGCTTTCAGCTCCGGCAGGGGGCGGCGGCGGCCGAACAGCGTTTCGGCATAGCCTTTTTCCTTGGCGTCCTCTATGGCACGCTCCAGGTAGGCGGCAATGCCGCTGTAGGTCTTTTTGTAATTCTTAATGTAGGTATCGGCCTCCTGCATCGAAACACCAATATCCCGGGAAAGGGAGAAGGCGCCGATGCCATAGACGATGCCAAAGTTGACCGCCTTGGCGCGGGAGCGCATCTGTGGGGTGACAAAGGCCTCCGGCAGATCGAATACCTGCGCGGCGGTACGGGTGTGGATATCCACGCCCTCCCGAAAGGCTTCGATCATGGCGCTGTCATTGGCCAGGGCAGCCAGCACCCGCAGCTCAATCTGGGAATAGTCGGCATCCACCAGCAGGTTGCCCTCCTCCGCTTCGAAGAAATCCCGCATACGGCTGCCGGGTTCGGTACGGATGGGAATATTCTGCATGTTGGGCTCCGCACTGCTGATGCGGCCGGTTCGGGTATCGGTCTGGCGGAACACCGAGCGGATGCGGCTATCGGGGCCAATGGTGTCCTTAAGGCCCTCCACATAGGTGGAGGAGAGCTTTTTGTACTTGCGGTACTCCAGTATCTTGCTGATAATGGGGTGATAGGGGATCAGCTCCTCCAGCACCTCGGCATTGGTGGAATAGCCGCTCTTGGTTTTCTTTTTGGCGGGCAGCTCCAGCTTGCCAAAAAGAACATCGCCCAGCTGCTTGGGGGAATTGATATTGAATTTGCCGCCGGCCAGCTGATAAATCTCCTGCTCCAGCTGGATGGTCAGTCCATCCAGGTAGATGCCGAACTCCCGCAGGCCCTCGCGGTCGATGCGAAAGCCGGTGAGCTCCATCGAGGCCAACACCTCGCAGAGGGGCTGCTCCACCTCCCGCAGCAGCTTTTGCTGGCCGTTCGCTTCCAGCTCCCGCTCCAGCAGGGGAGAAAGCGCCGAAAGGCCCAGGCATTCCCGTACCAGTGGCAGCAGCTTCTGCGGGGCCTCCGCCGCGGGGAGGGAAAGCCCATGCTGGGCCAGCTGGCGCTCCACGGCATAGTCACTGGCATTGGGATTGAGCAGATACCCGGCCAGACCGGCATCCAGCCATAGGGCGGCAAAGGTATTATTCGCCTTTAGCGCCGCTTTATAATAGGGTTTGGCGTCGGCGGTGATTTTGGGATTGGGCAAAGAGAAAATTTTCTGCCACAGGGAGGCAGCGGGATCCTCGCAGCCGCATAGCTGCTCCCCGCAAAGGACGCAGAGGGCGGCAGGCGTACCATCCTCCGCCCAGCGGGCCGAAAGGATGATCGGGGTTTCCTTGCCCCAGGCGGCAAGGTCAGATTCTTCGGTAAGAGGGGCAAAGGTCACAGCGGGAGCCGCCTCCTCCGCGGCGGGTTCCTCCGGCATCGTTTCCGGAGCGGCAAGACCCAGCCTGGTGATAAGACGGTTGAGCTCCAGCCGGGAAAGGAAGGCATAAAGGGCGTCCTCCTGCCGGGGCCGGGGCTTCAGTTCGCTCCACTGGGGTACCGGCACCTCGCAGCAGATGGCCCCCAGCTCCCGGCTGAGGGCGGCGGATTCCCGGCCCTCGGCCAGCTTTTTGCGGAGCGCCGGGGTCAACTCCAACTCCTCCAAATGGGCATAGACATATTCGATGGTGTGATACTTTTGGATAAGGGCCAGAGCGCCTTTTTCGCCAATGCCGGGCACGCCGGGAATGTTATCGGAGGGATCGCCCATCAGGGCCTTGACCTCGATCATCTCTCGGGGCGTCACGCCGTACTTTTCGCGAATGGCGGCGGGGTCCATTATCTCATAAACGGCGCCCTGCGGAGCAGTCTTGGCCAAGATGACGCTGACCTTATCGGTGATGAGCTGGAGAGAGTCCCGGTCGCCGGTACAGATAAGGACGGCATCGCCGTTCTGCTCCCCCTGCCGGGCCAGGCTGCCCAGAATATCATCCGCCTCGTAGCCCTCTACTTCTAGAATGGGATAGCCCAAAAGCCGCAGCATTTCCTTCACCAGCGGCATCTGCTGGCGCAGCTCCTCCGGCATACCCTTGCGGGTGCCCTTGTACTGTTCGTACATTTTGTGCCGGAAGGTGGGTGCGTGCAGATCAAAGGCAAAGGCGACCGCATCCGGCTTCTGTTCCTCGATGAGCTTATAAACAATATTGAAAAAGCCGTAAACAGCATTGGTATAGGTGCCCTCCCGGGTGGAGAGCAGCCGCACGCCGTAAAAGGCACGGTTGACGATGCTGTTGGCATCAAAGGCAAGGACTTTCATGATGGGCCTCCTTGTGGGGAGATTTGAGAACATACATTTATATTTTATTATACCATATCCTGCCCCGGAGGGAAAGCAAAATCCCGGGATTTTAGGCGGGACGGCGGAATTTGTGCCGTAAAGCCAAACCTGCTATAATAAAGAAAAACTGCCGGAGGGAATAGTATGGAAGAAATGCGCCGGAAAGACCGGGAAGTAACAGAGCTGGAGGCCGTCAAGGAGATCATCCGCCAGTGCGATGTGCTGCGGCTGGGACTGGCCGATGGGGACTACCCCTACATCGTGCCGATGAACTTTGGCTGGGAGGAAAAAGAGGGACGGCTGTATTTCTACCTGCACGGGGCAGCAGAAGGCCGCAAGGCGGAGCTGCTGCGGCAAAACGGGGCTTGTTTCTTCCAGATGGACTGTGGCCACCGGGTAGTGCAGCTGCCGGGGCACGGCATTACCACACGGTACGGCTGCGTAATGGGCAAGGCGACTGTTACCCCGCTGACCGAGGAAGAAAAGCCCCAAGCCATGCGGCTTTTGATCGACCGGTACCTGCCCGGCGCACCGGGCTGCCCGCCGCAGACCATGGCCCGCACCGCCATGTGGCGGCTGGAGGTGGCCGACTGGAGCGCCAAGGAGAATAAGGACTGAACCGCGCGCCATCTGCTTTTCTTTTTCGGGATGGCATGGTAAAATAGAGTCAGCATTCGCGGCCCGGGTCGGGCCCGCAGGGCAACCCATCCGGAGGATGGGTTTGGCGGCTGCGCCGCCTACGCCCGCCTACGGCGGGCGGCCCTGCGGGCCCCATCCCTGCGGCTTGCAGAAATCATGGGGAGGAGCCATGGAAGAAACAACTGTTATTAAGGTAATCGCGGAGATCCGCAGCGACTTTCCCACCAAATTCGGCATCCCGCGGCAGAGCGGGCTGGTGCCGGAGCTGGAAGCGCTGGTGGTGTTCCGGCCGGAGTACCGGGTACCGGAAGCACTGCGGGGGATTGAGGGCTACAGCCACCTGTGGCTGCTGTGGGAATTTTCCGAAACGAAGCGGGAGAGCTGGCGGCCTACCGTGCGTCCGCCCCGGCTGGGCGGCAACCGCCGGGTCGGTGTATTCGCCAGCCGGTCGCCCTTTCGCCCCAATGCCATTGGGCTTTCCTGCGTCAAGCTGCTGGGGGTGGTGCACCATCCAGAATGGGGCACGGTGCTGCGGGTAGCCGGGGCTGACCTGATGGACGGTACACCTATTTATGATGTAAAGCCCTACCTGCCCCATGCCGATTGCCACCCGGAGGCCACCGGGGGGTATTCCGCCGATGGGCTAGCACATGTCCTCACGGTGATACTGCCGCCGGAATGGGAAGAAAAGGTTCCCGCGGCGCACCGGGCTTCCCTGCGGGCGGTACTGGCACAGGACCCCCGGCCGGCTTATCAGCAGGATAGCGACCGGGTATACGGCTTTCCCTTTGCCGGGCTGGAGGTGCACTTTACCGTGGCAGGTGATGTGCTGACGGTCTGCGGCATTTTCCCTGCCGAAAAAGCATGAACGATTTGTAAAAAGGACGGCGGGAGCATTGCTTTCCCCCCGCCCTTTCGGTTATGATGAGCATGGAATAGAATCCGCTGTGGATAGATGAAAGGAGAGCATCACTATGCTGGGTTTAGCACTGGAAGGCGGCGGTGCCAAAGGCGCCTATGAGATCGGCGCATACCGCGCCCTTACCGAACTGGGTTATCATTTTGATGTCATCTGCGGTGTTTCCATCGGCGCCATCAATGCGGCGCTGCTGGCGCAGGGCGATTGTGAAAAGGCCGCGGAATTTTGGGAAACGACCGCCAATGACGATCTGTTCTCTGAGGAGGACAAAGGCTTTTTGGAAATCATCAACCGGCAGGTGAACCTCAATACCCTTTCGGCTCTCAAGGAAAATATCAAAGCCGCGCTGGAAAACGGCGGTATCGATACCTCCAAAATCCGTGCCTTCCTGGAGCAGAACATTGACCCCCAGCGACTGCTGGAAAGTCCCATTGATTATGGCATGATCGCCGTGGCTTTCCCGGAGCTTCAGCCGCTGATCGCCTATAAGAAAGATATGACCCCCGAAAATGTGCTGGACCATGTGCTGGCCTCGGCTTCGTTCCCCGGGTTCCAGCCCACCGTCATTGGGGATAAGAAGTACCTGGACGGCGGCCTGTATGATGCCTGCCCCTATAATGAGCTGCTGGACTACGGCTGCGATGAGGTCATCGCCATCCGGCTCAATGGCTTCGGCATCATCCATCCGCTGCGGGATAAGCAGAAGATCCGTCAGATCTTCCCCAGTGAGCAGCTGGGCCCTGTCATGCGGTTCGATCCCGCCACCAGCCGCCGCAATATTCAGATGGGCTACTACGATACCATGCGGTTTATGCGGGAGCTCCCCGGCCAGCTGTATTACTTTTCCGAAAAAGCCGATGGCTTTGCGGCCTTTGCCGCTCTGCCGGAGAACGCCATAAAGGCCGCCGGTATCCCGTTGCGCCTGCCGGAGGGGCTCTCCCCTCGCCGTGCCCTGTTCGAGCACATTCTGCCGGCCGTAGCCGCGGAACTGCGCCTGCCCCGGGAAGCCGGCTATGATGACCTGCTGCTGGCCCTGCTGGAGCACCGGGCCGAACAGCTTGGCATTGGCCGCTTTCGCTGGTACACCCCCGCCCAGCTGCAAGCTGTCATCGCGGAATCCACCGCCCTGCCGGAGGAACCCCGCCGCCCCCTGCTGCGCAGCCGTCCGCTGGAGGCCGCCGAAATTCTGGCAGCGGCGCTGCCGTTGCTGGGATAATGGGCAGTTTTGTTGTGCTTTTCTCTCCTTTTTGCCGCCTTTTTGTGCGATAAGGAGATTTGATGCAGGATATCTTGCATTAGAGCACAAAAGGGCTATAATACCTATACTGTCCTCTTAATCTCTATGCCCCAGCAGCGCCCGCGGCGCTGTACTAGGCTTTTTCCCAATATGCACAAAGAAGGAGCGTTGTTTCCCTTGGCTACTGCACGCCATAAGTATGAAATAGATATGTGTACCGGTAGCTTGCCGCAGAAGATCCTGCTTTTTTCCCTGCCGCTAATGGCCACAGGAATGCTGCAGCTTCTTTTCAATGCCGCCGATATCATCGTGGTGGGACGGTATGTGGGCAGCCACGCGCTGGCCGCCGTCGGCTCCAATGGCTCCATCATCAATCTGATCGTCAACCTGTTTATGGGTATCTCCATCGGCGGCAGCGCCGTCATTGCCCAGCACTACGGCGCCGCCCAGTACGAGGATGTCTCCGAAGCCACCCACACCTGCATGCTGGTGGGACTCATCAGCGGTTTCTTTGTCATGGTAGTGGGCGTGGTGTGTACCCCCGCCATCCTGCGGCTGATGGATACCCCCGACGATGTTCTCCCACTGGCTATTCTGTATCTGCGCATCTACTTTTTGGGGATGCCAGGCAGTATGCTGTATAACTTTGGCGCAGCGGTGCTGCGCGGCGTGGGCGATACCCGCCGACCTCTGATTTTCCTTTTCTTTGCCGGCATCGTCAATGTCGGTCTCAACCTGCTTCTGGTCATCCAGTTCAATCTCAGCGTAGCGGGTGTCGGCATTGCCACCGTTGTTTCGCAGTATATCTCCGCCGCGCTGGTGCTGTGGTGCATGCTGAAAACCGACGGTTGCTACCACATCGTCCTCAAGGAGCTGCGCATCCACCGGGATAAGCTCATCCGTATCCTCAAGATCGGCATCCCCGCCGGGCTGCAGGGCGCCATCTTCTCCATCTCCAATGTCCTCATCCAGTCCTCCATCAATTCCTTCGGCAGCACCGCCATGGCCGGTAATGCCGCCGCTGTCAATATCGAAGGCTTCGTTTTTACCAGCTGCAATTCGGTGGCGCAGGCTTCCCTTACCTTCACCAGCCAGAACCTCGGCGCCGGGCAGTACAAGCGCCTGCGGGGCATCACCCTTTGGTGCCTGGCCCTGGGCATCCTCCTTTCGGAAATTCTCGGCTTTATCGCCTACGGCTTTGGCAATTCGCTGCTTGCTTTCTACAATAAGGATTCGGAAGTTATTGCCATGGGCATGATCCGTATGATGATCGTCGGTACCACCTACGGTCTGGATGCCATTATGGATATTATGGCGGATATCATCCGCGGGATGGGCAGCTCTGTCATGCCCATGATCGTCACTCTCATCGGCGCCTGCGGCTTCCGTGTGGTGTGGATCTATACCATTTTCGCCACTCACCACGATCTGCGGGTACTCTACATCTCCTACCCCATCAGCTGGATCTTGACCTCGCTCACCCACATCATCTGCTATTTCATCGTCAAGCGCCGCCGACTGAGCGGCCTAACGGAGGGAGTTCCATCAGTATGAGCCGTATGAAACTGATCGCCTTGACCTTGGCCTTGCTGGCCACCCTTCTGGTATTCACCGCCTGCGGCAATCCCATCAGCGAGATCGTCCATGGCGATCCGCCCCAGGCTGGAACCCCGGATGCTTCCGATCCCCTCTCCCCAGAGCCCGAACCGGAACCGGAGGAAACCGAGGAGCAGCGCCGTGCCCGCCTCATAAAAAAGATGGAGGATATCTTTGCGGCGGCGGAGCCGATGGAGAACTACACCTTCACCCTCAATGATCCGGTGACGGTGGAGGGCCGGGAATACTACTATGGTGTGTGGCAGCGCGTCATCACCGATTACGATACCCAGTCCCGCTATCTTTCCACCGTAGCGGAGTTCTTCATTACCCCGGATGGGGATGAATGCTACATCGGCAACCACTTCCCCGCCAATGAAGGCAACGGCGAAACGGTGGTATTTTCCTCTGGCAATATCTTTGAGGAAATCAATAATGGCTGAATTCTATCCCCTGCTCTTTGGCAGGGGATTTTCTTTGCCTCAGCTTCTGTTTTTTTGCTGCTTCTCCTCACCCTTGTGCAGGGCCCCAGTACCGGCCCGCAGGGCAGGCGACGCTTCGCATCGCCTTGGGGGCGGCCTGCGGCCGCCCCCACCCCGGCTCCGCCGGGGGCCCTGCGGGCCGCCTTGCCCCTGCACCCTCCTGCCGGTTTTTTCTCCCCTCCGGGTTCTATTGCCGTCCGCCGCGCGGTAAATATCTACTACCAATGACCCCGGAGGTGTCCTATGAAAAAGCTTCTGCTCTCCCTCTCCGCGCTGCTGCTTTTGGCCGCCCTCGCTTTTACCGGCATCTATTTTACCCGTTTTCAAAGCATGGCCACCCTGCAAAAAATCACTGATTACAGCGATGGCTATAACCTCTACCGCATGGATATCCGCTACCGTTACAGCCTGAATGACCTCCTCGCCCGCGGCATCACCGATGACCAAAGCATGGTGGATGCCATCCTGGAAGAGGCGCTGCCGATGCTGCCGGTCACTATCCAGGCACCCTCCTTCGGCTGCACCGCCTTTGCCGTAGTGGAGCAGGATGGTACCGCTTGCATGGGCCGTAATTACGATTTTCGCTACGATACCTCCGCCATGGTGGTCTATTGCTCACCACAGGATAGCTACCGCTCAGTGGCCTTCGCCGCCTTGGATAACATCCAGGCCAACACCCCGGAGCAAAGCCTGAAAACCCGCCTGGCTACCCTCACCGCGCCGTTCATCTGTCTGGATGGCATGAATGAAAAGGGGGTGTCTATTGCTGTGCTCACCTTGGATAGCGAACCCACCTACCAGCAGACCGGTAAACCCACCATCACTCCCACCTTGGCCATCCGTCTGGTACTGGATCACGCCGCCACCACCGCTGAAGCAGTAGCCTTGCTGCGGGAGTATGATATGTTTGCCTCCGGCGGCCGGGATTATCACTTTTACATCACCGATGCCAGTGGAGATGGGCGTGTGGTGGAATATGACTGCGATGATCCCGCCCGTCCCCTGGTGGATATCCCCGCGGCAGCCGCCACCAACTTCTACGCGCTCTACCCGGATCGGGTCAAACCCAACCAGCGAAACGGTATCTACGGCCATGGCCGGGAACGCTACGATACTGTACTGAAAATATTAGCGCAGCAAAAGGATGTCCTCTCCCCCCTTACCGTATGGGATGCCCTGCGGGCCGTCGCCCAGGAGCCTGACTCCAAGGATATCACCAGCAATACCCAGTGGTCCATCTGCTTCCACAGTAGCACTCTTTCCGCCGATGTGGCCTTGCGCCGCCACTGGGATAATATTTTCCGCTTCCGCCTGACTGAAAATACTGCCACTGCGCTTTCCTAATCCAACGCGCAAAAAATCCCCCTTTCGGGGGATTTTCATTTTGCCTGTTATCGGTTCAGCAGCCATATCGCAATATTAAGATACGCCGCAAAGCACAGCCAAATGAGATAAGGAATCTGCAGATAGGCCGCCTTGGGGCTTATCTGCTCAAACCGCAAAGCCATGACCATCACCAGTGCAATGAGAAGCAGCAGCCAGATCACCGCAAAGCCCCACATCTCCCACCGGAAGAAGAAAAACGGCCACAGCAAATTCACCACCAGCTGCACGATATAGAGATTCCGGGCAGGCTTAGCATGGGCCTGGTCGGCGTTCCATACCATCGCCATTCCTATCGCCATCAGCAGATACAGTACCGCCCACACCACCGGAAACAGCCACCCCGGCGGTGATAACGGCGGTTTTATATAGTTTTCGTAGTTGCCCCCGCTGCCGGAAAGGATCCCCGCCAACACCCCGCCTGCTATGGTCGGCAGTGTCGCCCACAGGTAGGCTTTCCACGGTTTTTGTTTCATTGCCACGCCCCCCTTTGCCCTTAGTATACGCACCGGGTCCATCCTCTATGCAGCCGGCAAATGGCCGCCCCGCAGGGCGGCGCTCCGCGCCGTGACGGGCCTTTCAGCCCGTCCCCGCGGCCTGCGGCCGCGGCCCCTGCGGGGCCCGCCTTCTGCTCCTCCTCCCATCCCAGCAGAATCCTGGCCTTGGCGGCAGCCCGCCCCTCCCATTTTGCAAACTCTCCCCCATGTTAAAATGTGTTGCTTGCTTCCCCGCCGCCTTTTGTGCCATAATAGGCGGGTAGAGATCATCATCAGAACGGAGGGATCCCATGCTGGGCGAAAATATCCGCGCACTGCGCAAAGCCCGGGGCCTTTCCCAGCAGGAGCTGGCCGAACGGCTGCATGTGGTCAGACAGACCGTCAGCAAATGGGAGCAGGGGCTCTCGGTCCCGGATGCCGATATGCTGGTGCGGCTGGCCGAATGCCTGGAGGTCTCCGTAGAGGAGCTGCTGGGCGCTCCAAAGCCGGAAAACACCGCCCCGCTGGAACCGCAAGCGGTATTGGCGGATAAGCTGAGCGCCCTCACCGGCCAGCTGGCGGAGCAGAATCACCGCCGGCGCCGCTTCTGGAAATGGGTCGCCATCGCCGCCGGGATATGCGGGCTGTTGCTGCTGCCGCAGCTAGTGCTTACCCTGCTCATGCTGGGGTATGGCCTCCCGGCCAATAGCAGCATCGGCATCATCGGCGGCGCGGATGGCCCCACCGCTATTTTCATCACGGCCGGCTTTCCCTGGGGCCTGCTCTTCGCCATATTGGGCTGCATCGCCCTGGTGATACTGGGCATCATTATGAGCCGCCGCCCAGACTAAGGAGGAACCTATGAAACGATTTTTCGCTATTATTCTTGCCAGCGTATTGCTGCTTACCGCCTGCGGCAAGCAGGTCACCACCCACCGCATCGAGGATAAAGATTGGCAGGTCGTCACGGTGCAGTCCACCCAGGATGGCAGCATCCTTTTCATTGGGAACAGCATGCAGGAGATCTACCCCGACGCCGCAGTGCTTGAACTGACCTGCCGGGCCGAGAATGGCAAGCTCACCTTCACCTCCGGTATGCAAAGCTGGGAGGGCAGCTATACCCGGCAGGATAGCGGCGGTGTGGAAGCCACCATTTACAGCCTCACCGTAGGGGATGAAACCGGCCCCGCGGCGGTATCGGTCACCACCCGGCAGGATGGCAGCGCCGAGCAAACGCTGGTGCTGCAGCTGGGCGGGTACTCGCTGTACTTTGCCGCGGCCGCTTCGTAAAGTTTTCGGTCAAGCCTTTTTCAAAAGGCTTGCAGTTTCCAAAGACAGCGTCTTTGGTCGCCCATTTCAATGGGCGAAACCCCTTAAGGCCGGAGGGCGCTCCGAAAGGGGATGAATTGTGGGGATGACCCAGTGTGGTCATTCCCACAAGAGGGGGAGCCCTGCAAGAGAGGGCTTCCCCTTAGTTTCCCCTTTAGTAAGCTTTCTTTTCGCCGAACAGGCGAAAAGAGCATCGGCAGGGCGTCTCTCTGCCAGCCCTCACAGAAGGCTTTTTTCCTCCACCGATAAAGAGCAAAAACCGTCCCCCACCGGCTCATCACCGATGGGGGACATTTTATGGCGTATTCTTTTACTTGTTCAGGTCAGGCGCCGATACGGGCGGACGGCGGAAGTGGGAGTGCTGCTCAAAGGCATAAGCGATCTCGATGAGCTTCGCCTCGCTCCAGGGACGGCCGATGATCTCCATGCCGACCGGCACGCCGATGGGCGCGTTCTCATCAGGCGCAAAGCCCGCGGGAACCGCGATGGAGGGGAAACCGGTGGAGGAGCACAGCACGCCATTGCGCTGCTGCTGGTTGGCACCGATCTTGCAGACCAGCTGCTGCTGATGCGGATAAACCATGGCATCCAGGTTCAGGTCGGCCATGATCTTCAGCACATGGGTGCGCACACCGATCTTGTTATACATCTTCTCCAGATAGCGGGGAGAACCCACCTCGCGGGTCATGGCATCGCGCATATTGCTCTCGCTAAAGGGATGGAACAGGCCCTTTTCCAGAATCTCCGCCATGCTGTGGATCTGCCAATCCTCAGGCAGGGTGGCCAGATACCCGTCCAGGTCATGCTGGAAATCATCCAGATGGACGGAAACCTCGCTGGTCAGCCACGGCTGGTCAATGTTATCGGTCACAGGCACCAGGGTAGCGCCGTTCTCCTCAAAGACCTTCAGTGCATTGCGCACCACCTTGTTGGTGGATTCATTGATCTCTTCCTTGCCAAAGAGGCTCTCCAGCACACCAATGCGGCGGCCCTTCATGCCGTCCACATTCAGGTGGTCCATGTAGCACTCCTCGTGGCCCACGCTCCAGGCGGTCTCGGCATCATCAGGGTCATAGCCCTTAATGACATCCAGGCAGCGAACGGCGTCCTCCACGGTGCGGCAGATGGGGCCGGCGGTATCCTGCGTCAGGGAATAGGGCACGATGCCCGCGCGGGAAACCAGACCAATGGTGGGACGGATGCCGACCAGGCTGTTGGCGGAAGAGGGGGAACGGACGGAATTGATGGTATCAGTGCCCAGGCCGATGATACCGATATTGCAGGCGATGGAAGCGCCGGTGCCGCCGGAGGAACCGCCGGGGGTACGGGTGGGATCATAGGGGTTCACGGATTGACCCATCACCGAGCTGATGGTCTCGCCCCAGATGGCGAACTCATGCAGGTTGGTCTTGGCCAGAATGAGAGCGCCCGCTTCGCGCAGCTTCTTGGTCACAAAGGCATCCTTATCCGGCACCCAGCCCTCCAACGCGATGCTGCCGGCGGTGGTGGGCATATCGGTGGTATTAAAGTTATCCTTCAGCATCACAGGGATACCGTGCAGCGGGCCGCACAGCGCGTGGTGCTCTTTTACATAGGCGTCAAAGGCATCCGCCTCCTCCAGCGCCTTGGGGTTTACACAGATGATGGAATTGATGGCCGGGCCCTCGTGGTCATACGCCTTGATGCGCGCGATGTAATCCTCGCACAGCTCGCGGCAGGTCAGGGTTCCGTCCAGGTAGGCGGCCTGCACCTTGGCCACAGTGGTCTCCATAATGTCAAATTTGCTCATGGGGCTACTCCTTCCTTTTTCCCGGGATAAGCACTTTTTCTCCTACTTACCCATTTTGTTATTCTCATTATAAGCCTCCAAAATGCCTTCGTCAACGGCTTTTTACCGCCTTGTGGCCCTTTCACAAGCCGCCCATTTCTCATTGGCCTCGCTTTGTTCCCTGCCCCTAACCCAGCCCCTGCAAAGGGGCAGAACAGGGCGCAGCCCAGCCGCCCTGCGGGCGGCTTTCGCGGCCTGCGGCCGCTGCGGCGGCTCCTGCGGAGCCGCCAGGGCTGCGCCCCATCCCGCTCCTAAAATGTGCAAAGGGCTGCAGGTCTCCCTGCAGCCACCATGCCATATTCATTTCCTCCGCAGAATGCAGCCGTTATTTATAGTGCACAAGCTCCTTCAGCTCCTCCAGTTCGTGTGTATTGTAATACTGGGGAGAAAGCAGCTCGGCACCGTCCGGAGTTGCAAGCCAAGTATTTCCAAATAGAAAGCCGTCTTTATCGCTAAGGACGCTGGGGTGTAGGGTCAGTACCATGTTGGGGACGATCTCCATCTCATTCATATTGCCAATGTCCACTCCGTCACCCAAATCATGCCCCATACCATGACCGCTCCATACACCGGTCTTGCAGCCGTTTTGGGCCACTACCTTTTCCACGGCCTTGGCTACATCTGCCACGGTGTTGCCTATCTTCATCGCTTCCGCGCCGGCAGCCTCTGCTTCCTTTATTACTTCCAGAATGTGCCGTACCTCTGGCTGGCAGCCCTTGCTGAAAAAGATCGGCCGCAGCACCTGTGTCCAGTAGCCAAAGGGCCCTGCAACCTCCGCCGAATAAACGGTAGCGGTATCCCGCTCCATTCGGTAGTCAGTTGGACGGCAGATAAAAGAATGCGGATGTTGAGAGCGCACCAGCACCAAAGAATCCTCCGCGCCATGTGCCCTCAGGTAGCCTTCCCCAGCGCCTACCATCTGGCGTTCAGTAGCACCTACCTCTATCATCTTCACCACATGCTCAAAAGACTCCACCGCGATGCGGGTGGCCTCTCGGGTCAGCTCCACCTCAAATTCGGATTTCGGCTGACGAGCCTTGGTGTAGGCATCGGTAATATCCACAATCTCAGCACCGGCATCCAATATTGCCTGCTGGATCGGCACCGGCAGCTCGGCGGTCGCGTACATTCCCACTCGGGGCTTCGTCAGCCCCAACTCGCGGATCCAACCACACACCGTTTCCACCATTGGGCCGCAGTAAATATTCTCATCCGGCAGCCAACTCAAACGGCGGGCATGGAACTGCTGTCCTACAGTGGGGATAATCAGCCGAGGCATCTCACCCGGCTTCATAAAAACAAAATCACGGCGAGTCGTTAACTGATAGCCTGAAACATACTTAGTCGCTACCTGGTAGGCCTGCTGGGCAGTCGATGTCAGTACCAGCGCGTCCACCCTAGTATCCTCTATCAGTTTATCCAGCAGCGCCACTCGTCTATCCCGTTCTGCTACATATTTCGCGTCTGTAATCATTTGTTTTTCCTCTCGTTTGTTATTTGACCAACTCTTTTAGATCCTCCCAATAGGGGGACTCCCTGTACTTATCAGTTAGGCAGCGAGCTCCACCCTCAGTGGACACATAAGTATCTGCGTACAGCACTCCCTCTCCGTTTTTATCCAGCAAACTGGGATGGAAGGTCAGAATCATATTTGGTACGATCTCCATCTTATTGGATTCTCCAATATTATACCCATCGCCCAAATCAATTCCCATGGAGTGCCCTGCCCATACACCCTTGGAAAGTTCATACTTTCGCGCTACCCTGTTGATGGCTTCATCTACATCGCAGATGAGGTTGCCGGGACGGAATTTCTCCACACCGGCCTGGATTGCCTCCTTCACCTGGCACAGCACCTCGTAGGCCTCACGGTGGCTCCCTCTGGAAAGGAAGATAGGCCGGATGATCTGCGTCCAGTAGCCGTACACTCCGGCAATCTCCACAGAAAACACAAACAGATCGTCCTTTTCAATGCAGCGGAAGGTTGGACGGTTAATAAAGGCATGGGGGTACTCTCCTCGGGAAAGGATCAGCAGATCCTCGGCACCGTGAGCACGCAGATAGCCCTCAGCATAGCCAATGACCTCCTTTTCGGTCACGCCGGGCCGGATATATTTCACAACTTCCTCAAAGGCCGCGATCGCCAGGTCGGAAGCCTCCTGAATCAGCTGCAATTCATAGGGGGCTTTGGGCGCCTTAGCCACTACAAAAGCCTCGGTAATGTCCACAATCTCCGCCCCGGTTTTGAAAAGCGCGTCCGTAAAGAACTTGGGATACTCCCCCAGTGATGGAACACCCACCCGGGGATGTTCCCCGGGCAGCGCCTCTATCCTGCGGCAGATTTCGCCCACCATATCCGGTGTGATAACCACATGGTCCGCGTCCAGAAAAGTTTTCAGCCGGGCATGGAAACCAGCATCGGCACGCCCCAGCAGGGCAATGGGCTGTTCCCCCCGCACCATCATGGAAAACATATGCCCGCAGGGGGTCACCAGGTCGGTCATGTATTTCACATCCGCCTGATACGCCATCGCGCCGTTTCCATGGCACACCATCACAGCTAGGTCGTTTTCCTCCATCAGCCCGTTTAGGACCGCCATCCGGCGTTCCCGTTCCGCTATATGCATTTCCCTTGTGCGCTCCATATAGGCCTGCCCCCTTTATAGCGACATTCCCAGCAGCGAAGGCAGGAATGTAATAATTCCGGGAATAAACACCATGGCTATCAGCACCGCAAGGCAAAGCCCGACCAGAATAAAGGCATGCTTTGTCATACAGTCGAAAGGCACCTTGGCAATGCCGGCCGCCACAAACAGATTGACGCCGAAGGGCGGGGTAACCATACCAAGCGAAACGCAGATGATCATAATAATACCCAGCGTAATGGGACTTACATTAAAGGAGCGCATCACCGGCACCAAAATAGGCGTCAGCACGATCATGGCGGCGTTAACAGACATAAAGCAGCCGATAATGGTGAGCAAAACAATCAGTGCGAGCAGAATACCGGCAGCGCTGCTGAAGATCCCCAGGAACCAGTCGCTCAGCATCTTGGGCACACGGTTGGTGGTAATGATCCAGTTAAACCCATCGGCCAGCGAGACGATCAGCATCGCGGAAGCAGCGGTAATACCGGATTCAATAAACATTTTTACAATGTCCTTCAGTTTGATTTCTCTATACACCAGCACGCCCAGGATCAATCCGTAAATGACCGCAATGCCGGAAGCCTGTGTGGGGGTAAAAATACCGGAATAAATACCGCCCAGAATGATGACGGGCATGGCAATGGCAGGCAAACCGTCCGCAAAGACCTTCACCTTATCCTTAAAGGTAGGCGCATCCACAGGGGCAGGCTTGTAGCCGTTCCTGCGGGCAATGATATAGGCATAGATCATCATAGCAAGCCCCAAAATGATACCAGGAACGATACCAGCACAGAACATGGTGCCCACTGAACACCCAGCCAGCGTGGCGTAAATGACCATGGGGATACTGGGCGGAATGATAATACCTAGGCCGCCCGCAGAGCCCATCAAAGCGCCAGCGAAGCCTACATCATAGCCGTCATTCACCATAGCAGGAATCATAAAGACACCCAAAGCCGCCACGGTAGCAGGGCCGGAGCCGGAAATGGCTGCAAAAATCATGGCGGCCAACACAGCCACAATGGCCAGGCCGCCACGGATGCGGCCGACAAACAGCCGGCAGAAATTGATCAGTCGGCGTGAAATACCACCCATGTTCATAATGCTACCCGCCAGCATAAAGAATGGGACTGCCAGCAGCGAAAGATTACTGGTGGAATCGTAGCACTGCTGCGCCGTCAGCATCAGCGAGGAAGCACCGTGAGTCAGGTTGGTCACAATGGACGCAAAGGACATGGAAAACGCAATGGGCGTTCCCAGGAACATCGTCACCAGGAACAAAGCCAACAGCATGATTAACATTACGCAGCAACCTCCTCTTCATCCTTCTTTGTAAAGTCATGGTAGATTGTAAACAAAATACGGATCAGCACCAGGGCAAAGCAAACCGGCACAGCCAGCTCACCCACGGCGGTGGGCCACCGGGTAATGGAATACACCGACCCCAGTCTTATTTGCATGGAAACCAGCGTAATGCCGGAGGCCACCACATATCCGCTTACAAAAATGCAGATCAAATCGGTAAACAGCACAACCCATTTGGCTATCTTTTTCGGCATCTTTCTCACCAGGAACTCCACCCCCAGGTGGCTTCTGGTTCCTGCCGCTACTGAAGCGCCGGAAAGAATGCACCACACCAGCATAATGCGGTTCACCTCAGTGGTCCACATCAGGTTGGCGTGCAGCACCTTTGCGTCCAGTACTTCTATTGCCGTAACGATAAGCATAACAGTGATGGAGCCAAACAGCACAATTTTCTCCAGCATCCCTATTCCCTTATCCATGGCATCTATTATTTTTTTCATCAAAAACACCTCTGCTGTCTATAAGAATAACTGCCCGCGCACACCGTTTCGGGCGGCGGGCAGTTACCGTCTTTCAGTTATTCATGTTTTATCTCGTCAGGATATCAGTCCCAGGTTACTCCCACAGCGTCCATCCAGGTCTTCAGCACATCGGCACCGATGGTGGCCTCCATTGCCTTCCATACAGGCTTAGCCGCCTTCTGGAATTCCAGCCACTGCTCTTCGGTCAGGGTGTTCACCTTCATTCCCTTTTCATTCACCAGGAAATCATAAGCAGCGTCATTCACCTCGGGCGCCAGCTCCTTGATATCTTTGGAAGCCTCCACGGCGCATTCCTTCAGAATATCCTGCTGCTCAGTGGTCAGCTTATCCCAAAAATCTGCGTTGACCGCAAACAGCGAGAAGGACCAGATATGGTTGGTAATAGAAAGATACTCCTGAACCTCATAGAATGCCTGGTTCTTAATGGTGTCCAAGGGATTCTCCTGGCCGTCTACCGTACCGTTCTGCAGGGACATATAGAGTTCGGCCATCGACATGGGGACAGCGGAGGCCTTAAATTCCTTCATCCAGGTCACCAAAGTGGGAACATCCAGTACGCGAAAGTTCAGACCCTCCATATCGGCAGGGGCCTGGATGGGGTGCTTACTGTTGGTAAACGCTCTCATTGCAATCGGCAGATAGGCCAGGCCCACAACATTATTGCTGTCGCGCAGCTTATCCAGCATCATTTGACCGGCTTCACCCTGACAGGCTGCATATGCGCTGTCGCTGTCGCGGAAGAAGAAGGGCTGATAGAACAACTGCCAAGCATCGGTATTGGGAGGGGGAACGATTGCCATATCAATGTCGCCGGACTGCAGCAGCTTAAAGGTGGTCTGGCTGTTGCGGCCGGAAAGCTCACCATTGCTGTAAATGTCAATCTCAATCGTACCACCGCTCTTCTCCGCCACCAGCTTTGCGAAGTTTTCCATGCCGATGGAGTTTGCGGTATCGGGGGAATAGTCGTGTGCCAAGCGAATCTTAGTTACCTCTTTCTCAGCGTCACCCTGCTTGTTGGCATCGTTGCCACAGGCCGCCATGGAAAGCACCATAACCAAGGCAAGTACAAGTGCTAAAACCTTTTTCATGTTTACCTCCTACATCAATTTCATTTTTTGCTCTTTTTCCGAGGACTTTTGTCCTTGTTTGTAATTATACATAAAATGAATCTCGATGTGAAACGACTCTTTGTTGTATTGTTAGTATAAAAATGTTATAATAACAAAAAATCACCCACCGTAATGCGTATTTTAACTAACCAAATGCTCAGAATCCGTTAATATTCACCATGCTTTTCTTCAATCTGTTCAAAAACAGGAGGTCATTTTTGTGAACATCCACAGCCTTCAGTACTTCTGCAGCGTGGCAAAGCACCTCAATTTTTCCAAAGCGGCCGAAGAATGCCATATTGCCCAAACCGCCATGAGCCGCAGCATCGCCGCCATGGAAGATGAACTGGGATTTCGTCTCTTTGATCGTACCCGTCACCATGTAGAGCTGACCCCTGCCGGTGCCTACTTTCTTAAGGAAGCCGCCCAAATCGTGGAACAGTATAATTTCTCTCTCCAGTCCGGCCGGGAGATCTCCCGTTCCTCCTCCACCCGGCTAGATATCGGCTTTGGCGGCTATGATATGAATTTTGCCAGGTTTTATGTCAGCCGCTTTATGCGGCTCCACCCGGAGTGTTCCATCGTTCTGCGGGAATACCACTACGATAAGATCTTCGGCAGTCTGCTTTCCCGCACCTGCGATGTCATCTTTACCGCGCAAACCCGCATTGAAGATGAGGCCGCTGTACGGCAGGTGCTGGTCTCGCACTCTAACTATATTGTCGGTGTCGGCCTCTGTCACCCTCTCAGTCAGTACGATACCATCACGCCTGATCAGCTCAATGGTATGCGCTTCATCTGTCCCGTTGATATTAACGGCAGCTGGGAACAAGCCCGGACCCTCAACCACCTGTTTACCCATTACGGCATCAAACCCGGTTCCATCACTCGTACCAATTCCGCCATTGCCGTTACTACCATGCTGGATTTGGGCATGGGCGTTACCTTTCTCACCGAGGACATCGTGCTAGCCAACCAAAATGTCAAAAAAATCCCCCTCCTGTTCGAACAGCCCGCCACCAAATGTCATGTTGCCGCCAACCTCATTCCATCTAAGCGTCCCCTCATCGATCAGTTCATGGACTTCGTGGCACAAACGCCATTCCATGCGGATTAAGCTGCCGTCGCCCATAAACAATTATTGGCCGGTTTATTCGGCTCTTCATTTACACAAGTACAAGGAGCATTCCCATGATCGATTGGAAATCCATTCCCAAAATAGATGCCCATATCCACCGGCTCCCTCCCGATGTGATCGAAAACAACCGGGGAAACGGCGACCGCTTCGTTGAGTACGGCAGCGTGGATGACTACCTGCGGCTCATGGATCAGTACCATATCGAAGCCGCCTGCGTCATGCCGTTCAATGATCCCTACATGCTCTCCATGGATTTTCAGGCCGGCTCCGTCCATAATAACCTGCTCGCCATGTGCCTGCAGGCGGAAAACTGCCTCTTCTGTTTCGCGGATATCGATATCCGCAACCCGGTCGAAACGACCTTGGAACTCCTGGAAAAGGCCCTGGAACAAAAAAAATTCTGGGCGTAAAAATTCACCCCACCAATACCGGCTACCCCGTGGACGGTGCCTATTACGACCGTGTTTTCGCGTGGGCCGATCAAAGCCGTGTGCCGGTGGAGATCCACTCCTATTCCAGGACCCACCTCCCGGATGATGTCTGTTCCCCCTCACGCATCAGGAGTGTTATCCGGAAATACCCCGCACTGCGCGTTTCCGTGGCGCATGCCGGCGGGTTCCAATACGAGGAGCTCATCGGCCTCGTCCTATACTTCAACATCTCCGCCGTCTTGACCGATTGGGCCGACCAATACGGCATCGAAAAGCCAATCATATCCTAAGACAGCTGGATGTCAACCGGCTGGTATTCGCCACCGATTACCCCGATAACCGCAAGCTCACTCCGTGCGAAATCTATGACCGGTATTTCGTAATCCTCGGCAGCATGGGGCTTGCCTTTGGGGGAGCGGAAATCCCACGGATTCATCGCGTAAAGCACGCTCACGCTCTAACTGCCAGTCTGAACTATCCCCTAAATATAAAAAGCAAAGGAGAACCACCATGGATTCTGTCAAGCTCGCCGTCAACGGCACCCTCATGCGGGGGCTCCCGCTGGAAAAGAACCTCCTCGATGCCGGCGCCACCTTCCTGCGGGAAGCCGCCACTGCCCCTTGCTACCGCCTGTGGAGCATCAATGACAACAACCCCGCCATGCTGCGGGTGGATCCCGCCGACCCCCAGGCCGTCAGCGTTGCGGTGGAGGTATGGCAGGTTCCCGCCGCCGGGCTCGCCTCGGTACTCATGAAAGAGCCCGAGGGCCTCTCGGTCGGCAAGGTCACCCTCTCTGATGGCGAGGTCGTTCTCGGCGTCATCGGAGAGCCGGAACTCGTCCGCGGCCAAAAGGAAATTTCCTCCTACGGCGGCTGGCGCAGCTACATCGCCTCGCTCTGATCCATCCGGCGGCGCCGTTTTCGGCCGCGGCTAATTTTCTCCCTGATACTGTGCGCCGCCGTTCCCCTTTTGGAGAACGGCGGCTTTATTCTATCCCTCTATTGGTCCGGCTTCCTCCGCTTTTATAATGATTATCTCGCCAGTCCGGCCTGCCTTGGGATTACTAAGCAGGGCGTCCTCCACCACTTCCTCCGCCAGCTCGGCCGCCCGGCGCTCATTCTGCTCCTTGGCGTCCGCGTAGATATCCTCGGCGTTCTCCCGGACGGTGGTCACGGCATCCATCACGCAGTCCTTGGCGCGCAGCGCGGCGGCTGTTACGCCGGTGTAGACCTTCTTGGCTTCCCGGCAGCCCAGGATCTTGAGCCCGGCGGTGTCGAACAGAACACCGGCCGCAAACAATCCGATCTTCTTCATAGTCGTATACCTCCTGTCAGTCGGCACCTCGGCAGCTTCCGCCATGCTTTTCTGTGATTACCTTCGTTTGACAAGAGCACATACAGTTTTGCGGGCATAAATACCGCCCGACATTGCGCATCGCGTTGACAGGCGCCAGCCTGCCTGCCGCTCCGCGCTTCCTCGGACGCCATTTCTCCCGCGCAAAAACTCCGTAGGACTTTTCGGCGGGGGAAACCCGGATGATGACAAGGAAGAGGACGCCGGCATACTGGCGTATGCCAAGGACAATAACGCAGTCAGCGCCGATTTCCGCTTGGGGTCCCAGCAAGGTCGTAAGACCTTGCTGGGAAAGGAGGACGCACCGCAGCGGGGAGGGCTGCCCGAAGCAAAGCGCAGGGTCAGCACGACAGGAGCGGAGGTTGCGTCCGACGCAAAAGTGTGCGTGTCCTTGTCAAGCGAAGGTGTTTTTCACTCCACATATTTATCGTAAAGAGTGCCGAAAGCAAGTGCTTTTTTCCATCCCAAGACCACACTTTTCCGCAGAAAATTCTTCTTTTTGCCCGCCTCATTTTGTGCTGTTTTTCTGCCCTGCAAGATATAGTGGCACAGCATCATTTTTAGCCGCAACTAATTTTCTTTTGCGTTCACTAAATTGCCATAATGTAAATCTGGCATGGGTTCCACTCATCCCAAAGGCTTGGGAATACTTCCAGCTCCTTGAACCCCAAACTCTGGTAAAAACGGTTGGTGTCATCATATTCTTTGTAGCGCCCCATCTGCACTGTTTTTACCTGCAAAAAAGAATACCCGGTTTGGGCCGCATACTTCTTTGCTACCGCAAAAAGCGCTCGGCCACAGCCTCGGCGGTGGTACTTTCGGTCCACTCCCATCACCGCCAGTTCCATGGTATCACGCCCGGTCTCCTTCAGACAAAGAAAGCCGATGGGCTTTCCCTGCTCCATCGCGGCAAAACAAGGTTGTCCGGCGCTTTGGGCAATATACTCCTCCCGCGCCTCAGCTATGCCAAACCATTCCGGCAGCCCCTCCAAGATCTGCCGTACCACCTTTTGCTTTTCTTCCGCCACTGTGAGCTCCTGAATCTCCATATTCTCCTCTCCTCGCTAAAAATGCCGGCACAGTTCCCCATGCCGGCCGTTATCTTTATGCCTCCGCAGGCTCCGCAGCGGTGAATTTCGCCATCTCCGCCAGGGTATCAAACATCCGCAGGCTCTGGTTTTGGAACGCCGTAAAATCAATCGCCATGACCTTGTCATTCTTCACGGCAGCCACCACCTTATACTCATAGCTCTGCTTCACCGTCTCCACCTCGTCCGCCTCAGCACAGAAGATCACATCCGGCTCCAGCGCCCTCAGCTCACTTTCCGGGTACAGCCAGTTGGTGTAGTCCGCCCCGCTGCAGTGGAAACCCACCTGGGCCAGCAGTTGGCCCTCCAGGGTATCCCCAGTGGCCATGCGGTAGGGGTAGGAGATGAGCAGGGTGGCATCGGGGGCGGCAGCCATCCCGGAAAGGGCGGCGGTCGCTTCGGCCAGCTTGCTGTCTATCGCCGTGCTTACGGTCTCCGCAGCAGCAGTGCCGGTCACATTACCGGCCAGCAGGCTGCCCAGTGCCCGGTAGTTCTGTTTTATTCCCTCCACCGAGTCCGCCCGGGGCAGCACCAGCACCTGAGCTCCGGCCTGCTGCAGCTCGGTTAGGGTACTTTCGGTCGGCTGAACAGTGCACAGCACCAGCGTGGCTCCGCTGGCTTTTATTTTTTCCACCTCCGGCTGGTAAGCGCTGCCCATCCGGGGTTTGGCGACAGCTGCCGCCGGGGCCGTGCAGTATTCGCTTACCCCCACCAGCAATTCCCCATAGCCCAGGTCGTACACCATTTCGGTGGTCGCCGGGGAAAGGGATACCACAGCCGTAGGGGCCTCGGTCAGGGTCACATTGCCCACCGTCACCGGGTATTCCGGGTCAGGCTTGGGCTCCGGTTCGGCCGGGTTGTTATTACAGCCGGCAGCCAGCAGCAGAAGCGCCGCAGCGGCCAGGGCCAGCAGTTTTTTCATCATGGCACATCCTCCCTTGGTTTCTCTCTCCATTGTACCCGCTTTGGGCCCGCATTTCAAATGAACTTTGTATGAACGCCCCGGAAAATTGCGGCAGAGCTCCTCCGCAGGTCTGTGCAGGGGGCGCATTCGGGCCGCAGGCCAAACCGTCCCCCGCGGGGGACGGTTTCAGCGGGCTCCGCCCGCTGGCCCCGGCTGCGCCGGGGCGGCCTGCGGCCCGCCTCTCCCCTTGCAGAAACCCTGCCTTTATATTCAATACAAACCGTATAATTCGTTCAAATTTATACTCTTTTCGACAGATCTCCCGCCCTCTGCCATTCGGCGGGCCAGCATCTCTTGCCAAAGCCCGCATCCATCGGGCCAAGTCCATGCAAGGGGCTAGCTTGGGAAACGACCGCTCGCCCACTCCTCCACAGGCTTTGTGCCAGGCCAAGGAATCGGGGCGCAGCCCCCTCCGGCTCCGCCGGAGGCGCCGGCCGGAACGGCCGGCGTGACCGCCCTTCGGGCGGCCCGGGCTGCGCCCCGCCCTTTTTCGGCTTTTATACAGCTCGTACTTTATCGTCAAATTATACTGACATTCGACAGAATCCCCCGCGGTTTTGCGATCACAAATGCCATGTGCCATTTCCCCGGTGTCAAAACTCCGCAGAGCAATTCAGTGAAAGAATATCAAAAATAACATCGTCAGCGATGGTTTTGCGTTTGTGGGAAAGGAAGATGCCTCTCAGCGGGAAGGGCTCTCCCGTTAGGCTCCGCTAAATCCAACCCTTGCGATACCTCAAAAGGCACCAAGCCGCCCTCTTTGCCGCACTTCCCCCTACGACCTTTCCGCCGTCCACAAACCCCTTATCAAGATAAAATGCCGTTTCCTGTTATTCTGCGGCGGCCTTCACCACATCCTCCGCCAGCCGCTTTATGTCGTCCAGCGTCTGTAATTCCCCGGCACGGCGGCGCAGCTGGGCCGCCCCCCGCACCCCACTGATGTACCATCCACAGTGCTTGCGGGCCTCATGGCTGGCCACCCGCTCGCCCTTGTATTGCACGGCCAGGGTCATCTGCTCCACCATCAGCTCCATGCGTTTTTCCAGCGGAGGGGTCGGCTCATATGCCCCGGTTTGCAGGTACTGCCGCACCTGCCGGAACAGCCACGGGGCCCCCAGGGCGCCCCGGCCGATCATGATGAGATCGCAGCCGGTGGTTTCGTACAGGGCCTTGGCGGTTTCGGGGCTCACCACATCGCCGTTGCCAATGACCGGGATGGAAACCGCGTTTTTCACCTGGCGGATGATCTCCCAATCCACCGGGGGAGCGTACATCTGCTGCCGGGTCCTGCCATGAACCGTCACGGCATCAGCCCCGGCGGCTTCGGCCATTTGGGCAAATTCCACGGCGTTGATGTGGCTGTCATCCCAGCCCTTGCGGAACTTGACGGTGACCGGGATGCTGCTGGCCTCCTTCACCGCGCGTATAATGCTTTCGGCCCGGTCCGGCTCCAGCATCAGGGCGCTGCCGCTGCGGTTGCCGGCAATTTTGGGGGCGGGGCAGCCCATGTTGATATCCAGCCAGGCGGGGGAATACTGCTGGGCCAGCTCGGCCGCGCGCGCCATGGGCTCCGGTTCATCGCCAAAAAGCTGGATGGCGCAGGGCATTTCCAGCGGGCCTATTTCCATCAGCTCGGCGCTTTTGCGGCTGCCCTGCACCAGCCCCTTGCAGCTCACCATCTCGCCCACGCAGGCCACGGCCCCAAAGCGCATGGCCAACTCCCGCAGGGCGCGGTCGGAGACGCCGGCCATAGGGGCCAGCATGGCATAGGGGGGCAGCTCCCATTTTCCCAGAATCATCCTGTTTTCCTCCCGGTTTGGAATGCGAACGAAAGTTCTCCAGTTTCATTGTAACACAAGAATGGGAGGATGTAAAGCCGCGAACAAAAGTTTGTAGGAGTGCACGAAAATTCTACCATTTTGGGGGCTTGACAATGGGCAGGGTGCATAGAAAAAGCCCCCGGTGAGGGGGGCTTTGGGGTGGGTCATGGGTTATTTTTTGCGGGAGAGGACGGCCATGCCGAGGGCGGAGACAGCCATGAGAGCCGCAGCCGCGGCAACCATGTCATTGGCGCCGGTGGAGGGGTTCTTCTCGGGCTCGATCTTGGGGGTGTCCTCGGTGCGGTCGGGGACGATGACGATGGGGGTGGAGGGCTCCGGAATAGGCTCGTCAACTACATTTTCAAACCCTTTACCAAATTTTGTGTTATCGCCCCAATTGTTTCCGGCCATCGTAACAGTTACACCATCGAGAGACTCTATTTCTGCAGCGATAATCTCTTTTTTTCCATCTACATTTTTACCGCTGTTAACGGCGGTGTTTTTGGTGATGGTGATCACCGTTCCTGCGGCAGGTTCATTAAAGCGGATGATACGGTTACCGATGTCCTTGAAGTTGTTGCCGGTTATTACTACATTCCCATGATTGCAGGGGCCTTGATATCCATGAGCGGTTTTGTCAGTAGTCTGTATTGCAATAGCATTGTGGCCGGTAGTATCAAATTTACTGTTCGTAACGCTAATGTTCCATATGTAATGGGTATAAACGGCCAAACGGCAACCATTGAACTCACAGTTATCAACAACAAGATTTTTTAGCTTCCCGTTATTAGAATTGTCGTAAAAACGAATACCATAGTATTCCGTTTTGTTTTCCGTAATATTATTTATATTGAACTTACAGTTTTTAAAGCTTACACCATCGATGCTCGTTTCCTCCCGCAAGTTTTCAATGTCAACAACCTTTGTAAATGTCAAGCCTTCGAAACGGAGGTTGCTTGCATCATAAACGACTATAAAAGAATTGTTCGTGTCTGGGACTTCACGCTCAAGTACATAGTCATGTTTTACATTACCATTTGCACCGAAAACATGAGCAGAATTCATTTTAATGCCGCCAATCGTAACAGTAGCTCCTTCGGCCGCTTTGATCGTCACATTATTCATGGTACGAACATAGTAGGGGGTACCAGCGCCGCCGCCGGGATGGTTTTTAATTTCTTCCTTTATCTTCTCAATTGCACATTTGGTGAGACCCGTACTTTTAAGGAGATATGTCATTGTATTGCTGCCTTCATATTTAGTAGCGCGACCAAGCTCTAACTGGCCGTAGTCGCCCTCACTTAATTCGATGGTCGTTTCATTGATAGAACCATATACGCCATCGAGAAGTGCCTGTACATTATTATGGTTTACATTCTTCCAAACTTTGTCGCTTCCCAAGGTGGGAATGTCCTCCGCCATCGCCGTCACCGGCAGCATAACGGCCAGCATGAGCAGCGCCAGCACAACACTTAAAAGCTTTTTCATTTGGTATTGACCTCTCTTCTTTTTTATTTTTCTCACGGGCGGGGTTGTGTTTGCAGGGCAAACACAAAATATCCCCATGGGGATATGAGAACAGAGTAAGATTACCACTTTTGGGCAGGGGATGTCAACCTAAATGAGAAATTTTGGGGAGGTGCACAAATTTTCCCACTAAATTTGTGCAGGGTTTTCCTCCAGCAGGGCCTGCAGGGACTGCCGCAGGGAAAGGTAGCGCTGCTGCCAGTCCTCCCCGGCGGGGGCGGTGTAATTTACCCCAAACCAGCGGCAAACCCCACGGCACAGGGCTTCGGCAATCTCGCCCTGGTTTTCCACCAGCCACTGGGCATCGGCGCCATTATCGTGGAAGGCAAGCTCCGGATAGACCGAAAGCATGGGGGTGCTGTTGATCTCGTAGAAGGTGGTATTTTGCCGGACACCGCGGGTGGTAGCCGCCGGGTAAATGGCCATAAGTTCCTCGTAGGTCATTTGGCAGGCGCGCCAGCTGATGCCGCCGGGCTGGCCATAGGCCAGGACCTCCGGGCCGCGGGCGGAGCCCTCCCTGGGGGTGGCGGAGCTGGCATTGGTGTGGATGGGGAGGTAGTAATCAGCCTGCCAGGAAATGGCTTCCGCCACACGGACACGCACGCTGGCCGCGGGCGGGGCCATTTTGACCGAAAAGCCGCAGCGGGTAAGGGCCGCGGCGGTTTTTTGCGCGATGGAGGTGGTGACATCGTGCTCGAAGAGGGTGGGATAGCCGAAGTAGGGGCCGTGGGGCGCGGGACGGCGCTCCGGGGAGAGGTAGATTTTTTTCATGGGGGGATCTCCTTTCGTGGGGTGTAAGATATTTTATGCCGGAGGGGCCGGGGGCGAAAGTCCCTCCACTAATACGGCAAAAACGGCCCTTCTTTGCAGGTGAAAGGTTAATAATTCACTTTTTTTCACGGAAAATTTACGAATGCGGGAAAATATGGGTGTGATTTGACTAAATGTCGGTTTTTATTTACAGTAAAATGGCAGGAAAAAGGAGCCCCCGAAGGGGCTCCCGAAAGAGGGGAATGTGTTATTTTTTGCGAGTGAGGACAGCAGCACCGAGGGCGGAAACGGCCATGAGGGCCACGGCTGCGGCGACGACATCATTGGCGCCGGTGGTGGGGTTCTTCTCGGGCTCGGTCTTGGGGGTGTCCTCGGTGGGGGTGATAATGACGATGGGATGCTCCACTACGGTACCATTGATGGTAGTGGTGGAATCAATCGCACCAGTTTTGGTCATTGCCTTGTCGCGGTTGGCAATATCAAGGGTATTGCCGGAAGAGGTAATCTTGCTTTGGTCGAGATTAGCTTCGTTCCAAAGGAGATATGGCGCCTTGATATTGTTGTTGCTGATAGTCACATCAGCTTCCAAACCTTTATAGAAATGAAGTGCATTTACATTTTCTGTGCTGATCGTATTATCGGTTACGGTAATGGAGGTACCCTGGGTAAGCTGAATAGCAGAACCATAAGTATTACCCTCTTTGGTTATCCCGCACAAGTCTTTGATTGTATTGTCCTTAATCGTAGCTTCAGCGGTTTTTTGATCAATATTGATTCCACGGGCATAGTTGGAAATAATATTATTGCTGATATTGATGGTCAACGGTTCAGTTGCGCTGCCCTGCAAATGCACAGCATAAGCATCGGTCGTTCCGGTACCGTCGAAGATGTTGTTCGTGAAAGTAATATTGCCCTTGACATTGTTATAATGGTAGATTTTAATGCCTTCGAGCTTGCAGTTGTTGACCTTAAAGTTAATGCCATCGAAGAAGTCCTGTGTGGGATACAGACCATTGGGTGCGGTGCCCGTAATGGTCAAGTTTTCGAAAGAAATGGATGTTGTGGTTTTCTCTCCCCACCACTCATAGGGAAGTGTGATATTGGATTTTACAGTCAGGGTATCGCTGTCTCTTCCGGTCGCACCAACAAACTTGAAGTTAATCAGGTGGCGGTCATTTCCGTAATGGGATGCTCTGCGACCAAAGGTTAATAAATTTGCAAGGTTTAACTCATCATAGGTTATATTTCCACAAATAGTATATGTCAGTGTAGCGTTCCCATTTTCATCGCGAACGGTAAACAGAGCATCAAACTTTTCCGCTGTTGTTGCACCCTCACCCATAGCGTCAGAATCACAAAGGGCCGCCAGCTTTGGTTTAATTGCATTATAAGCCGCTTCAAAAGAAGCATACTTTTCATTTTCTACTCCTTTTATGCCGGAAATCATAACATAGTTTTCCTCCGCCATTGCGGTGACGGGGAGCATGACGGCCAGCATGAGGAATGCCAACGCGACGCTTAAAAACTTTTTCATTAAAATAAACCTCTCTTCTTTTTTATTTATCCCGCAGGTGGGGTTGTGTTTGCGGGGCAAACACAAAAATATCCCCATGGGGATATGAATAAACTACCACTTTTGGGCAGGGGTGTCAACCTTTTTGAGAATTTTTGGTGACTCGCACAAAATGCGGGGGTGGTATTTGGCAAAAAATTCCCCCGGCAGCAAGCTACCGGGGGATTCCACGCTTATTTTACATTTTAGCCAGGGAAACAGCGATACGGGCCGCGCAGCGAGCATTATTGAGCGCCAGCTGGACATTGGAGGCGAAGGACTCGCCGCCGGTCAACTCCTTGATGTGGGCCAGCAGGAAGGGGGTGATCTCCTTGCCGTGGATGTGCTGGGCATCGGCCAGCTCCAGGGCCCTGGTGATGATGCCCTCCATGTAATCGAAATCCATGGCGTATTCATCCGGGATGGGATTGCCGATGAGGACGCCGCCGGGCATTTCCAGCTCCAGCTTGGTCTTGATGATGCGAGCGATCTCCTCCTCGCTCTGGGCGGCGTAATCCACACCGAAGCCGCTCTTTTTGCAGAAGAAGGCGGGGAAATCGCTGGTGCCATTGCCGATGACGGGGACGCCCATAGTCTCGAGGTACTCCAGCGTGCGGCCGATATCGAGGATCTGCTTGGCGCCGGCGCAGATGACGGCGACGGGGGTGCGGGCCAGCTCCTGCAGGTCGGCAGAGACATCCATGGTGACCTCACCATGGCGATGAACGCCGCCGATGCCGCCGGTGGCGAACACATGAATGCCAGCCAGCGCCGCGCACATCATGGTGGAAGCGACGGTGGTAGCACCGGTCTTACCGGTGGCGAGGTAGGTGGCGAAGTCGCGGCGGGAGACCTTGCCGACATTTTCGCCGCGGCACATCAGTTCCAGCTCTTCCGGGGAGAGGCCGACTTTGATCTTGCCGCCGATGAGCGCCATGGTGGCGGGATGGGCACCGCAAGCCCGGATCTCTTTTTCCACCTCTGCGGCAAAGGAGAGGTTTTCCGGATAGGGCATACCGTGGCTGAGGATGGTGCTTTCCAGGGCGACAACGGGCTCGCCGTTTTTGATGGCTTCCTGCAGCTCGGGGGTGATATCAAGGTATTTTTCGAGATTCATGTCAGATGTTCCTCCTGTAATTAAAGTATTCCGTAATACGGGTTTCAAAAGGTTCATCGACTGGGGCGGACGCTCCATCGTTGAAAGCTTATTATACCCATTCCCGCAGCGGAATGCAAGGGGTTTTGATGTGAAATTTGTGTGATTTTTGCGGGAAAGAATGGGAGATGACGAGCGGGCGCAGCCCCTTTCGGCGGAGCCGAAAGAAGCGCGCGGAGCCCGCCGGAGGCGGGCGGGCTGCGCCCCGGGCCAGCGGCTGGCAGAAACCTGCGAAAATGCGATATTGACACCCGGCCCAGGGGATCCTATTATAATAAGGTATACCAAGTGACGGGAGAGTGGAGATCCTATGTTATCCTCTGCGGCCGGGCTGCTGACCGATCAATCCTTTTTGAGCGTATTTTGCGCCGCCATGCTGACCATCGGGATCGGCTGGGGGCTGCGGAAGAAAAATATCCTGAAGGCGGAAAGCCGTCCGGTACTGAATGCCCTGCTGCTGAAGCTGACGGTGCCGTGCCTGGCCTTTGATGCCTTTATGACCGATTTTGCCCGCGGGGAGCTGCGGCGCAATGTGCAGATCCTGCTGATCTCCTTTGCGCTGTATCTTTCGATGATCGCGCTGTCGCAGCTTATTTTTATTAAATACGGCCGGCGGAAGGCCAACCTATATGGCATCTGCTTTGCCATAGGGCAGCAGACACTATACGCCATGCCTATTCTACGGGCTATTTACCGGGAAAATCCGTCGGAATCGATGCTTTCCGCCAGCATGGTAGCTATCGCTTTCCGGGTGATGCTGTACCTCTACGCCTTTTATTCCATCAGCGGGGTGGCGGTGACCGGTGGCAGCCTCATGCAAAATCTGAAAAAAGCGTTCCTGACGCCGGTGATGCTGGCTATGTTCGCGGGGTTCTTCATCTGGCTGACACAGGGACTGCTTCCCTGCCCCGGCGGCATACCGCTGCTGCGGCTGGACCTGCGATTCCCGGCACTGTACGCGGTGGTACCGCAGATGGCCACCCTGGTGAACCCCCTGGCGATGCTGCTGATCGGCTCGACACTGGGGGAATCCCAGCTGGGCGACGCGCTGCGGGACGGCAAGGCGTGGTTCATCGCCTTTCTGCGGATGTTTATCGCCCCGCTGTATACACTGGCGGTGCTGTGCCTGCTCCAGCAGATCGGATGGACCCACTTTACCGAGGTGACGCTGATGACGGTGGTGATGTGCTTTGCTGCGCCGCTTTCTGCGGTGCTGTGCACCTTCTTCATCACCTACCAGGAGGAAGCGGATATGGCCGCACGGGTGTGTCTGCTTTCCACGCTGTTCTGTGTGGTATCCACGCCGCTCTTCTACTGCCTGGTGAAGGCCGCAGTAGCCAGCGGAGCGTTTCCTATATAATATAGGTAAGAAAACGCGCGAAAGCCCTCCAAACAGAGGGGGCAACGGAAGGTTGCTAAAAATCCATGAGGGGTTGGTCGACAGCGCCCCTATTCCATGGTACCCTTGCGGTACAAAACATGAAAGGCGGATGCTGAAATGACACTGGGTGAACGGATCGCATATTACAGGGGGAAGCTGGGGCTTTCCCAGGGGGAGCTGGCGGAGCAGCTGGGCGTGAGCCGTCAAGCCGTAAGCAAATGGGAGACCGATGCCGGACTGCCGGATCTAGAACGGCTGATCGCGCTTTCCCGGCTGTACCGTATCACACTGGATGAACTGGTAAAGGGAGAGTCCCCGGAGGAAACGGCCGAAGCCCCGGAGGAGATACCGGTGGATGCGGTCATTGCGAAGCCAGCAGCCCCCAGCGGGCAGAAAACCATTGGGTATATCCTGCTGGGGGTGGGACTGCTGTGCGCAGCGCTGGCGCTGGTGCTCAATTTGGCGCTGCTGATCCCGGCAGCGTACTTTCTGATCTGCGCGGTGCTGTGCCTGACGCTGCGGCGGTATGCCGGGCGGATCATTATAGGCGGGACGCTGCTGGGAATCCTGCTGCCCGCGCAGCGCTGGTTTGGCGTTGTAAGCCTGGGGAGCGTGATCAACCCGATCGCCTACCAGTCGGAGTATTTCGGAATTGGGCTATTGATCTCCTGGGCATTGTGGGCGGTTCTTATCTTGTATGTGGTGCTGGCCCTGCGGCACACCCGCTGGCAGAAATACACCCCGCTGGCACTGGGGTGGACAGTGGTATTGGGGCTGCATGGCTGGCTGGCCCCGCTGTGGCAGGTGCTGGGCGGTGCAGAAGCCGCCAGCTGGTACTATCCGGTGGTCTCCGGCCTTATCAATCTGCTGGCGGCGGCTGTGGTGCTGCTGACGGTCCGGGCCATTTACCGGGCCCGACGGGAGAAAAAGAGCGCATAAATACAAAAATTGAAAAGAGCCGTTCCCAAAAGGAGCGGCTCTTTGGCTTATTTTAGGGTGGAGCTGTTATTGAGGACGCCGGCACTATACAGGAACAGCACATCGCAGCCTGTAAAATCGACAAAGCCGCCCAGCCGGCTGGAGGCGAGATACCGGATATCCACCAGCGTAACGGAGGAATAGCCCTCCACCAGCAGCGGTGCGATGCTGCTGCCAAAGGAATCCCGGAAGATCACCAGCCGGCGGCCGGAGGTGTTCTGCGGATTTTCGATGCGCAGGAGCGACACGGAGCCGGAAAGGAACATCTCATACGGATCACGGCCCGCGGCCTTTTCCGCATCGTAGATGCCGCCCTCGGTATCGGTTTCGTAATTATAGACCGCGGCGGTATCGATGGCGCCGCCGGTGAGATAGTTCATCTCCTCCGGGGCGATGGGCAGCGCCGCCTGCCCGTAGTAAACACCATAGAAGGGCTTTTCCAGCGTTTTTCTGGTGTAGCTGCCGGTAAGCTCCACGCCCATGCCACCCGCCAGCCGGGCAGCCACATCCAGGATCTTCTCCTGCCGCCAGTGGGCATCGGTGCGGTAGTAGTCCTCCAACTCCAGCAGATCGAAGATATCGATATACTGCATATAGCCGGTGCGGCTTTGCAGTTCCTCAGCAAACTGCTCATAATCGATGGAGGGGTAGCCATTGGGCGCGGCCATAAAGTAGTTTTTATCCGGGATGAGGGACAGATACACCCGACTGCCGGCGTCCTTCAGGTAAGCTTCGTAGAGATACCGGAAGCGCTCCGCCGCATGGTCAAGGGAAGCAGTATTCATGGGGTATTCCAGCTTGGCCAGATGATCTCCTACCCGGTACAGGCCATTATTATCCCGCTGGCGCAGCACGCCGGTGGCGGTAAGTGCTTTGAGCGTGCGAAATTCATCCCGCAGCGGGAACTGATCGGTGGCGTAGTCCTCAAAGCGATCGGCAAAGGTGCCGGAAAGCAGCGACTGGCTGGTGAGGGCAGGCAGCTGCGCCAGGGAGCGGCGCTCCGCATCGGAGGCGGCATCGGCGGGCTTAAAAACAGTCCAAAGGGTGAACGCCGCCAAAAATACCCCCAACACCGCAATGGTGAGAATGGTACGGGTCTTATTGTTTTCCACAGCGGCACCTCCTTAAAAGCGGAAATAGAGGAACGGATTGAATGAGCCATCCACCAGGTAGGCAGTGACGACCGCCAACAGGGCCATCAGGGCCACAGGGGCCGCGACCGCCAGCACCCGGCCGGTCTTGGGGCCTTCGGAAAGGCGGTTCATCCAGCGGGTGGGATAGGGCGTAGCGCCGATGACGGCGATGATGAAGGTGACGGCATAGCTGCCGAGGTAGTAAAGCGCTTCGCCGGTGGCAAGCGGCACCCCGCCCGCCCCAAACATGCGGCCCAGGTGGGCGGCGGCTTCCGAAAGGCCGGCGCTATCGAAGATGACAAAGCTGACCGCGACCAGCAGCAGGGTATAAAGATGGCTGAGGACGGGGAGCCTTTGCAGGGGCTTTAAGAGGAAACCTTTTTCCAGAATGAGGAACACAGCGAAGAACAGGCCCCACAGGACAAAGTTCCAATCGGCGCCATGCCAAAGACCGGTCAGCATCCATACCACGAGGATATTGAGGTAGCGGCGGGCCGGGGCCACCCGGTTGCCGCCCATGGGGATATAGACATAATCCCGGAACCAGGAGCCAAGGCTCATGTGCCAGCGCCGCCAAAATTCGGTGACGCTGCGGGAGATATAGGGATAATTGAAGTTTTCGGCAAAGGTGAAGCCGAAAATTTTCCCCAGGCCGATGGCCATATCGCTGTAACCGGAAAAATCGAAATAGATGTGCAGCATATAGGCCGCGGCGTACATCCAGCTGTACAGCACCGAGGGCTGGGTGGTAGCCTTATACACCGTGATAAGCTGATAAAGCACATTGGCGATGAGGACCTTTTTGCCAAGGCCCAGCACAAAGCGCTGCGCGCCCGCGGCGATCATGGCCGGGGTGGAGCGGCGCTCCTTAAGCTGGGGTTCGATATCGGCATAGCGGACGATGGGCCCGGCGATGAGCTGCGGGAACATGGCGATATAGGTGCCGAGGTCGATGAGATTGCGCTGGGCGGCCACCGTGCCCCGGTGGACATCCACCACATAACTGAGGATCTGGAAGGTGTAGAAGCTGATGCCAATGGGCAGCGCCACCCGCAGAAGCGGCACCGAAAGGCCGGTCACGGCATTGAAGCTGCGGATGAAGAAATCGGCGTACTTGCAGTAGCCCAAAAGCAGCAGGCTGAAAAGGACCGAGGCGGTCAAAAAGAGCTTTGACCGCCGGGGATTGCTGACACGATATTTTTCTACCAGCCGCCCAAAGAAATAGCCCTGCAGAATGGATACGACCATGAATAGGACATATTTCGGCTCGCCCCACGCATAGAACACAAGGGAAAAGAGGAGCAGAACGGCATTTTTTGCCCGGCGCGGCGCCAAAAAATAGCACAGCAGCGTGAGCGGCAGAAAGTAGTAGAGAAACGGGATGCTTGAAAACAGCATAAGCTGATCCCCCCGAAACGATTACTGGATGGCTTCGTCAAAATCGATGACGGCGGCGGGATAGGAAGCGGTGAGGGTATCACGGAAGCTGTTGATGAGCTCCTCATCACCGTACATGGCAACAACCACCTCATTTATGGTGATGACAACCAGCTTATCGGGGAATCCACACATCCACTGGCGGGACTGGATGCTGTCACGCAGGGACTGGGCCAGCGTCTTGGCATCGGCGGCATTCTTGACATGGTAGGCGCCGCAGGTGAAGGTGTTCATGTTCATCATGTGGGAAATGGAGGCGGCGCTGTCGATGAGGGTGGTGCTATCGGCCGGGAAGGACAGCATATAGTCCAGGTTGTCGGCATCGGAGATATCAAACTTGCCGGGCTTATCCTCTACGGCGTTGTTGTTATCGCCGCCCGCTGCGGGGAATTTATAATCCTCGGGCAGAGCGCTCCAAACCTTATTAAGAACCTCCAGCGGGTCGGTGACGGCTGCGTCATTGCCGCCGTTATTGCCGGAATTGTTGCCGCAAGCGGCGAAGGCCAGCACCATTACGGCTGCCAGCAGAATGGAAATGATCTTTTTCATGGTACAATTTCTCCTTCTTTTATGATGCTTTTTGTATCATCCAGACGCCCTGCTCATTTTGAGAAAGGGTCATTGTCTGCGCATTGAGGGTAAGGCGGTAGGTTTCCCCCGCCATGGGCTGCGGAATGGCCCAAAGAACGGTACAGGCCCCGCGGCCCTGTTGGGTGCCGCTCCAGGCGGAAACGGCATCTCCCTGGGTGATCCGCAATTCGCCATCGTCTGTGGAAAGCTGCCATTCCCCGCGGCCGGAAAGGGTCAGGGGGACTTCCAAGCTGCCAAGGGTATAGAGTGCGGGCTCCGCGGCGGTGCGTGGGACGGCTTCCGTTATGGCCGGCACCGGCTGGCTGCCGATGATGGTCTCCCCCACCGAAAGGCGGAGCGTGCCGGACTGCTGCCACAGCACCGAGATGCCAAATACCAGCAGCAGGGCTGCCGCTATGGCGCCCCAGCGGCCAAAGGCCGGACGGCGAGGAACGGGCGGTACCGTTATAGCATCCTGCAGCAGGTCATCATCAATGCCGGTGACAGCGGACGCCAGTGCTTCATGCTTCATTTGGTCCATCCCTCGCTTTCGAGATATTTTGCCAGGCGGGTGCGGATTCGCAGCAGCATGGATTTGACACGGCTTTCGGAAAATCCAAAGTGGTCGGCGACCTGCGCGACGGGGCAGCACATGAAATATCGCTGCAGGAACACCCGGCGGGCCTCCTCGCTTTCGGTGCGCAAAAATTCGCTGAGAAGGTGGGAAAACGCAGCGGCTTCGGCCTCATCCTGCGGCTCGCTGCCGGATGGCAGGCATTCCGCCAGTTCCTCCAGCGAAAGGGCCGCTTCTCCCCCGCCCCGTTTTTCGGCCGCGCGGGCTTTATAGCGGTTTAGGGCCAGATTGCGGGCAATGCGCCCGAGAAACGCCGCGAAAAACTGCGGGCGTTGCGGCGGGATGGCATTCCAGACACGCAGGTAGGTGTCATTGACATTTTCCTCGCTGTCTTCCCGGTTCATCAGAATATTCATGGAGAGCCGCATACAGTATGCCCCGTATTTACGGGAAGTTTCATCGATGGCCTGCGGGCTGCGCTGCCAATAAAGCTCGATGATCTTTTCGTCCTCCATCGGGCACTCCTTTCCCGCTCCCGGATCGGTGCCCTCACCCATATAGACAACAAGTGAGAAGGTTTGGTTGCGCCGGAGAGCAAATTTTTTTTGAAAAATCTGAAATTGATCTTTGGGCGAGAATACCCGCAGGAGTCATGGGGCTGCTGCGGGTTTCTTTATGGGGTATATTGTGCCCGGTTTTACGGGAGAAGTTCCAGGCTGCCGCCATCTTCTACGGTGTGGCCTTCCAGCAGCAGGAGCTTCTCCGCCAGCAGGCGGGAGAAACCACCAATGATCGCAGCCGTGGCGATGATGTCCTCCACCCGATCGGTATCCAGCATGGACGGCTCCTCGTCCTCATGCTTGAGAATGGTAGCGCAGGCGGCGCGCACCTCCCTGGTGAAATAAACGGCGGCCAGGCTGTGACGCCCGATGTACTCGGTGTAGATGGGACGCAGTTCCTCCTCGGTGAGCTCCGACGGGATGAGCCGCTGCACCAGTGAGATACCGAGGCCCTGCTTGAGGGTGCAAATCATAATGAGGTAGGCCAGGTGCAGTCGGTAATAGCGCTTTTTGACGGGGCCGGGCATGGCGCGCGTGCGCACATAGTTATTGATGGCAGCGGCGGTGACAGCCTCCTCCTCCTTGAGCTCAGGGGGAAGATAATCAAGATAGCCGCGCAGCAGGGTAACGACCTGCTCCATATACAGTCCGATATCCGGGATCTCCTCCCAAGCGGGAAGATGATAGCGGTTGAGGTAGCGGTCCCAGCGACGCAGCTTGCCCGCTACCAGATCTTTATCAAAGTTCACGGCAGCACACCTCTCTTTTGGCGATATTATACCACATAGGAAAGGTGCCCGCAAGAATTTGTGATGAATATTACAGCTTGACATGATTATAAAAATGTTGTAATCTAATGAAGTATATTAGATGAAAGAGGGTTTTACATCTTGTACGAAATCTTTACCGATACTGCCGCCAATTTAGATTGCTCCCTGCTGGAGGAACTTGGGGTGGAATTGATCCCCTTTTCCTTCTATTATAATGGGGAGGAGCACCGGGTGACCAGCCTGGAGCAATTTGATGGGCACGCCTACTATGATATGATTCGGGCCGGAACCGATGTGACCACCTCGCTGGTGGAGCCGCAGCGGTATATTGACGGTTTTACCCCGCTGCTGCGGGAGGGACGGGATATTCTGTTTGTGGGGATGTCCAGCGGCATCAGCGGCAGCTATGCTTCCGCCGAGGTGGCTGCCGCCACACTGCGGGAGGAATTCCCGGAACGGAAAATACGGCTGGTGGATACGCTATCCGCCTCGCTGGCGGAGGGCCTGCAGGTACTGAAAGCCGTGGAATACCGGGCCGAGGGGATAGATATTGATACCGCGGCCGACCGCCTGCTGGAAGGCCGCCATAATATGTGCCAGGTCTTTACCGTGGATAACCTGAAATACCTAAAAAAAGGCGGGCGCATCAGCAACCTGAAGGCTGCCGTTGGCACCGTTTTGCAGATAAAGCCGCTACTGAAGGGGGACCCGGAAGGGAAAATTGTATGCTTTGCGCAGGTGCGGGGTCGGAAGAAATCCATTGAACTGATGGCGGAGCAATATGACCGCTATGTGGAACACGCCGAATGCGAAACCATCGGCATTGCACACGGCGACTGCCCCGAGGACGCGGAAGCGCTGATTGCACTGCTGAACCGCAACCACCCACCGAAGAACATCATTAATGCCTGCTACGAGCCGATGACCGGCGCCCATGTAGGGCCCGGCGCTTTGGCGCTGTTCTTCTACGGAAAAAAGGAATTCCGGCAGGCGACGAAATAAGATATTCGGAGGAAAAGTATATAATTCTGAATTACCGAATAATATTTCGCTAATGCCGAATAATAATCATTGCCCCCGCCACGCGCGGGGGCTATAATTATCAGTACCATTATTCTGTAATGAGATGATCGCATCTTATTAAATTATGAAATTATAATTTTTCATTGCAAAATTATTGCGGATATTTTATAGTTAGGATAAGAGATAGCCCGCAAGGAGAGCAACTATATGACCACCCCCGCCAAACAACTGAAAAAGGATCGTTCCACAGGCGGCGCTGCCCGGCTGTGGGCCTTGGCCGCCCTGCTGCTGGCGGTCTTTTGGGGGTCCTTCTTTTTGGGGCGGTATGGGGTATCCCTTACACTGGGGCAGTTCCTGGGACTGATGGCCGAGGGACTGCAGCGGGTGCTGACCGCTCTGGTAAACTGGGCAGGTAAGCCGTTTGGTTTTGCTACCGAGCGGCTGTTTGCCGTGCCGGTGACCTGGTCCTCCGTAATGGAGACCATCGTGCTGAATATCCGGATGCCCCGCATTATTATGGCCTGTCTGGTGGGCTGCTGCCTGGCTTCCGCCGGTGCATGCTACCAGGGCGTTTTCCAGAACCCGATGGCGGCCCCCGATCTGCTGGGTGCTTCCACCGGTGCCTGCTTTGGCGCGGCACTGGCCATTCTGCATGGGCGTTCCTCCGCTATGATCACCCTGTACGCTTTCTTTTTCAGCCTGCTTACGGTGCTGCTGGTCTTTGTGATCGGTCAGCGTGCCCCGGGGCAGAAAACTGTTAACTTGATTTTGGCCGGTATTATGGTCAGCTCGCTCTTTTCGGCAGGGACTTCCTACATCAAGCTGGTGGCGGACCCCGGCAGTAAGCTTCCGGAAATCACCTACTGGCTGATGGGCAGTCTCTCCGGCACCCGCGGGGTGGATATCCGCTTTGCAATCCTGCCGATGGCACTGGGGCTTATCCCGCTGCTGCTGATCCGCTGGCGGCTGAACCTGCTGACCCTGGGCGAAGAAGAAGGCCGCGCGCTGGGGATCAATACCACCCTGCTGCGGCTGATTGTAGTGGTATGCGCCACGCTGGTCACCGCCGCTTCGGTTTCGGTCAGCGGTCTGATCGGCTGGGTAGGTCTAGTCATCCCCCACCTGTGCCGTCGGTATATCGGCAATGACTACCGCAAGCTGCTCCCGGCTTCGATGCTGTTCGGGGCCACTTTCCTGCTGCTGGTGGATAACATCAGCCGGAACCTGCTGGCGGTGGAGATCCCCATCGGCATTCTGACTGCCTTTATCGGTGCGCCGTTCTTTATTTACCTGATGCGCCAGAAGGGAGGCGGCGTATGAGCTACCCTGCCATAGAAGCCAAGGGCGTGCGCTTCTCCTACGGAAAAAATGAAATTCTGCATGGGATGGATTTTGCTGCCCAAAAAGGGCAGCTGATTGCGGTGCTGGGACCCAACGGCGCCGGAAAAAGTACGCTGTTCCGCTGCCTGTTGGGGCTGTACCACAGCTACCGGGGCAGCATCACCATAGAGGGCCGAGAGGTAAAAAACATGCAGCCGCGGGAGATTGCGGCCAAGGTGGCCTATATCCCGCAGACCCATACCCCTACCTTTCACTACACGGTGCTGGAGATGGTGCTGATGGGCACCACCCACCGGGTACGGGGCCTGCAAAGCCCCGGCGCCAAGGAAGTGGCCATAGCACGAGAAGCCCTGGCACAGGTTGGGATTGCGGACATGGAGAGCCGCAGCTACGGCAGACTTTCCGGCGGCGAGCAGCAGCTGGTGCTGATTGCCCGGGCACTAGCCCAACAGACTGAGCTGCTCATCATGGATGAGCCGACCAGCAGCCTGGACTACGGCAACCAGCTGCGGGTGATGCAGCGGGTAAGGGCGTTGGCCCGGCAGGGGTATACCATCCTGCTTTCCAGCCACAATCCGCAGCAGGCGCTGCTTTTTTCGGACCGCATCCTGGCGCTGCACGATGGCGTGATTTGCGCTGACGGTACTCCGGAGAAGGTGATAACCCCTGAACTGCTGGAGACGCTTTATAGCATCAAAACCCGCCTGGCGGAAGCGGAAGAAGGACGGTTGATCATTCCGCTGCTGAAGGAGGATGACTGATGTTTATTTGGAATGAAGATATGATCCGCTTTTTGCGGGATGCCAGCGAACACAGCGACTACCACCATTTGCTGGCGGAATACCTTGCCAAGCGATTGCCCGAAAACGCCCATGTGTGTGATGCGGGCTGTGGGTTGGGGTACCTCAGCCTGCAGCTGGCCCCCTACTGCCGACAAGTAACGGCGGTAGATGTAAGCCCGGAGGCACTGGCGGTTCTGGCCGCAAATTGCGATAAAGAAAAAATCAAGAATGTAGATATCCGCTGCGGTGAGATAGCGGAACTGCCGCCCGATAAGCCCTATGATGCCATGGTATTCTGCTTCTTTGGCACTGGGAACGAAGCGCTGCGCATCGCTAAGGAGCAGTGCTGTGGACCCGTTATCATCGTCAAAAAGGGCTGGAGCGAGCATCGCTTCTCGCTGGGCAAGCAGAAGATGGGCCACGAAAGCTACGCCGACACCATGGCGCTTCTGGATGGATACGGCATCCCCCATACCGGCGAAACATTGACGCTGGAAATGGGACAGCCTTTCCGGAGTCTGGACGACGCCTGTCGTTTTTTTGAGATCTACGAGCGGAGCGGCGCTGCCGTAACCGAAGAAGCAGTATGCGCGCGGCTGACCGCCACCGGGGATACTGAATTCCCATGGTACCTGCCGCAGCCTAAGGTAATGGGCATTATCCGGTTGGACAGCAGGGATATCCCTGAGTTATAAAATCCTAAAAGAACAAACAGAAGGAGAAAAGATATGAAAAAAATGCTTAGCGTTCTGCTGGCAGCCATGATGATCGCCACCCTGGCGCTGACTGGCTGTGGGCAGAACAATGATCCTACCCCGGATCCAGCGCCCGCCACCCGCACCTTTACTGATTCCCTGGGCCGCGAAGTGACCCTGCCCGCCAATCTTAGTAAGATCGCCATTTCCGGCCCTTTGGCCCAGATCGTGGTTTTCGCCATCGCTCCCGAAATGATGGTTGGTATTGCCAACGGCTGGGCGGATGAGGCCAAGGGGCTGATCCCCGATGAGTACTACAATCTGCCTCTGCTGGGCCAGCTGTACGGCGGCAAGGGAGAGCTGAACCTGGAAACCCTGCTGCAATCCGGTGCTGAGGTGGTTATTGATGTAGGCGAGCAGAAGGACGGCATGGCCGATGACCTAAACGCTCTGCAGGAGCAGACCGGTATCCCCTTTGTTCACATTGACTGCTACACCGGCAGCATGGGGGATACCTACCGCACCCTGGGCACCCTGCTGGGCAAGGAGACCGAGGGCAACACCCTGGGTGAGTACTGCGACAAGATTTATAACCGCACCAATGAGATCGCCGCGAGCGTAAAGAAGGTAAACCTGCTGTACTGCCTGGGTGATAAGGGCGAAAATGTCATCGCCAAGGGCAGCTACCATGCCGAGATCATTGACCTGCTTTCCAACAACCTAGCAGTTGTAGAGTCCCCCTCCTCCAAGGGCACCGGCAACGAGGTTGATATTGAGCAGATCCTGAAGTGGAATCCTGATGTGATTCTGTTTGCCCCCGGCAGCGTATACGCTACCGTTGGTGAGGATCCCGCCTGGCAGGGCGTTAATGCCATCAAGAACGGCACCTACTACGAAGTGCCCATCGGTCCCTACAACTGGATGGGCTTCCCCCCCAGCGTTCAGCGGATGCTGGGCATGATGTGGATGGCGAAGCTGCTGTATCCTGAGGCCGCTGACTATGATTTGTATGCCGAGGTGGCGGAGTACTTCCGGCTGTTCTACCACACCACCCTGAGCGAAGATGCCTACAATGCTCTGGCAGCCAACTCCATTGGCACCATAGAGGGAAAGACTACCGCGTAAACAAAACTTTGATAGAAGCATCCGGCCATTTTACAATGGCCGGATGCTTCTATGCTTCGATGCTGCATTATCAAATATTTTTTGCCCATTTCCGTGCAAACCGACTTGTAACCTATGCGAAAAAGCAGTATAATATAAGCTAAGCATTATTCTCTTATAAGATAAACGGGAGGGCGAACACACACATGCTGGAAGCAGGCGGACGGGTACAATCAATTGAAAAAGCGGTCAGAATCCTGGAGATCCTGGCGGAGGCTGGCGCACCCATGCCGCTGCGGGAGATTGCGCGGCGCACGGAACTGCCCAAAAGCACCCTGCACGGCATTATCTCCACCCTGCGGGAAACCGGGTTGGTAGAACAATCCGCTGAGGATGGCTGCTACGGACTGGGGCTACACCTGTTTGAACTGGGATGTGCGGCCAGCGGCAGCCGGAACATTACCGCCATCAGTCGGCCCTTCCTGCAAAGCCTGGCCAATCGGGCAGGCGAGACCGCATTCTTGGCGGCACTGGATGGCACCGATGCCCTGCTGCTGGAGGTCACCGAAGCCCCCAACCCGCTGCGTGTCGCATTAGCGCCCGGCACCCGTATGCCGCTGCATTGCACCGCCCAGGGCAAGGTGTTCCTGGCGTGGAATGAGAATGCTATGCGGCAGGTGTGCCGCGGCGAGCCGGTCGCCTACACCCCCCATACCCACACCACCCCGGAGCAAATCCAGGCTGATGTGGCTGCTACGCGGGAACGCGGTTATGCCATTGAAGATGGCGAGCACCGGATTGGCCTGCGCGCCATTGCAGCGCCTATAGCCGATGCCGAAGGGCGAGTACGGTATACCATTGGCGTGGTGGGCATGTTCCGCCGGGTCCATTCGGAGGAGTTTTCAACTGCCGCACATCTGACGGTAGAAGCCGCCAGGGCCATTGCGGCATTGCTGCAAAGACAGCCTTAGCTGCATAAAAACAGAGCCGCCCCGACAGGGGCGGCTTTTTCATAGGGAAAGTTTGTGCGAAGGGCGGGGCCTGCAGAGCAAGCCGCCGCAGGGCGGCTTTGGGCGGCCCTGCGGGCCCAAACCTGCCCCCTGTACAAACCTAAAACAGTGCGCACTGCCAGCCTGCGGTACGCACTGTTTCAGTTTTATGTTTAGGGCTTAGGCTCCAGAGCTGCCAACGCCTCGGTAATGGTTTTATCGTTGGCTTCCATCCCGTATTTATCTACCTCGGCACGGCTGCGGGGGCCGTGGGTCAGGCATCCTGCCCCACCGATGCACCCACCGGTGCAGGCCATTCCTTCAATGAAATTGGCATCCAGCAGCTTTTTGCTCTTCTTGAACAGGGCAATGCGACACTGTTCAATACCGTCACAGGAGGTTGCTTTCAGCTCAAAATCGGTGTGGCCATGCTCCTTGATCCCTTGGGCCACCGCTTCCGCCAAACCGCCGCAGCGGGCAAAAATGCGTCCAAAGTAGGAGGCCTCATCCAGCATTCCTTCCTCCAGCGCAGTGATATCGATTTCCCGGCTGTCAAAAAGCGCCTGTAACTCCTCAAAGGTCATTGCGGCATCCACATAGGGGCGGACTTCCTGCTTGGCGGCCTCCCCCTTTTTGGCCGTGCAGGGACCGATAAAGACAACCTTGGCCGTTGCATCATGCTCCTTCAGATAGCGGGCAATGGTGGCCATGGGGGAGAGATTGTGAGAGATATAAGGTTTCAATTCCGGGAAGGCCTTTTCAATATAGCTGACAAATCCGGGGCAGCAGGAGCTGGTCAGAAAGCCCTTTTCCACCAGTTCGCGGCTTTCGGCATCGGCCACCATATCGGCACCCAGGGCGGCCTCCGCCACCGAGTAAAACCCCAACCGATGCAGCCCGGTGACAACCTGCCCCAGCTTGGCGTAGGTGAATTGGCTGGAGATGGAGGGGGCAATAACCGCATAGACATGGTATTTCTCATTGTCCCCGCTCTTTTTTATCATATCAATGACATTGAGGATATAGGATTTATCGGTGATGGCGCCAAAGGGGCACTGATAGACGCAGGCACCGCAGGAAATGCAGGTATTGTTATCAATAGCGGCGGCCTTATTCTCATTCATGGTGATGGCCTTGATCTTGCAGGCGTTCTCGCAGGGACGCTTGCGGTCTACAATGGCGGAATAAGGGCAGACCCGGGCACAGGCACCGCAGTCCACACACTTGGCCTTATCGATGTGCGCCACATGGTTGTGGAAGGTGATGGCTCCCTTGGGGCAGGCATCCTCGCACCGACGGGCTAGGCAGCCGCGGCAGGAATTGGTGACCTCATAGCCGCCCATGGGACACTCATCGCAGGCGATATCAATGACCTCGATGACATTGGGGTTCTGCTTATTGCCGCCCATGGCCATGCGTACCCGTTCGCTCAGGATGGCACGCTCCTTGTAGACACAGCAGTAGATGGTCTCGGCATTGCGGGGCGCCAGCTCCCGCGGAATGGACATGACATTATCCAGCAGGGTATCATTCCAGGCCTGCCGGGCCACCTCCCGCAGCACCTTGTATTTCAGGTATTGCACCTTGGTATCAAACTTTCTCATGGGCTCCCCCTTATTTTTTAGAAATACATGACCTTGACCCTCTTGCCCATTTTATGCAGCAGCTCGGAGAGCTCCTCCACCAGCTTCATTTTGATATTGAAGCTGATGGGCAGGTTGGGATCCTGATGGGCGGGGTTTACCGCCCGGCCAACGAAGAAATTGACATCCGTCGCTTCCTCAAACAGCATCCGGCTGATAAGGCAGGCACCATCGTGACCATAGCCCCATTCCTCATGGCGTTCGTTCTGATCCAGCACATCCTTGGCGTACTCAATGACCCGGCTGATGGTGATAATGCCCTCTGTCACCAGGTCCACACCCTCCATGTGGGCAATGGGCGGCAGGCCGCTGCTTTGGTAGTGCAGTTCGGTGGTGATGGGCGACCCCAGATACTGCGAAGCAATGGATGCCGTGGTGCCGCCGCAGATAATGCGCTTGCCGCCCTTGGAAAAGAACAGCGTCATCATGCGGGCATCGTCATCCCGGTTGCGGGGCGGGCCAAACAGAATATTGACCGGTGCGCGGCGGCGCACCCGCACCACGCAGGCGGTGGCATCATCGCCGGGCTTGCCGCCATACAAGCGGTTACACTCCTCCACCAGCATGGTAGAAAGGGTCTTGGCATTGTAACCGGCCACCGAAGCGGTCGCTATAAAGTCAGCAATGTCCTTTAGCTGCCAGCCAAAGTTATATGCCACCCCAATACCGGCGTGGGGACAGCCATCGCTCACCGCCACCAGGATATCTCCTTCCTGCAGGCGCAGCTCGGATTTATGCACTTTTTTATCTCCCCCCACGATCATATCCCGGCCGGGCAGATCGGTGGGTACACCATTCCGGATAAGGATGACCGGGGGATTATCGTAGCAGATAATCTCCGCCACCTCATTATTGATAAGGCGAATGATGGTAAAGGTGGAATAGGCCACCTTGCGCACCGAACAGATGGGAAGCGTAGCCGCGATGGCCTTGACACACTCTTCCAGCGGCAGGCCCTCGGCGATCATGGTAGAAATGATGCGGGAAGTAAGAATAGAGAGGATATTGGCTTTTACCCCGCTGCCCAGACCATCGGCCAGTACCAGCACCGAGGAATCCTCTCCCTGTCCTACCACTTCCACATGGTCGCCGCACAATTCCTCACCCACATGGTTGATGCTATTGTAGCCAATCTCTACACACAGGTCATTCATCGGATACCGACCCTTTCAGTTTATACAGCGCTATCTTTGTCTCGGCTGCGGTCTCCCCCAGCAGAGAAGCGATCTCCTGTACAATGCGCATCTGCTTGGCCACCACACCATCCGCAATCTCGGCAGTCTGCCGGCTGAGCTCTTCCTTTTGCCGGCGAACCCGTTCCTCCTCGGTCACATCCCGCAGGATACAAATGATCTGATGGAACTCGTGATCCGGGATGATGGTCTCCTCAGCATAGCGGTCGTATTCCGAAAGATAAATGCGCTTTTTCTCGATGCTCTGCCCACTTTCCAATACGGTAAAGAAATCCCCCGGATCCAGCACACGGACGACCGGTTCCCCCGTCACATCGGAGGGAGAGGACAGGTTCATCATCTGCAGCGCCGCCCGGTTGATCTGCTGGATTTCCAGCTTTTCATTGAGCAGGATAAAGCCATTCGGTGAATTATTGACGATATTTCCGGTAAAGCTCTCGGCCCGCTCTTTCAGATACGGCAGGCACATGGAGATTTCCGCCTTGCCCTGATAAACGGCAATGGCCTTTTCTCGGCAGGTATTGTAGCCGCAGGAGCCGCAGTTCAGCTCATCCTCCGGCTTCTTTTTGCCCATCTGACGCAGGATATCGGCAAGCTCCCGCTCTGATGGCAGATGGCGCTCCTTGATGAGCGGCAGGCGTTTCTGGCTCAATTGGACAGGGGCAGGCTGGGGCAGGTCAAAATCCCGCTGCCCGGTCACACGGTCCACCGCCTGGTAATCCCGCACCGGGGAACGATGGAATTTTTCCATGACCGGCCCGCCCACACAGCTGCCGGTACACACCGACATTTCAATAAAGCAGTGGTGCAGCCCGCCATGCAGCAGATCCTCCAGCACCTCCAGACAGTTTTGGGCACCATCCACCGCCATGTAGGTATAGCCTGCGTTGGGCTTTTCCATGCAGCGCAGAATACCCCCTGCCGTGGGGAACAGCCTCGCCCGGCCGCCCTTTTTCAGTTCGCTGGCCGGCTGCACAGTGATATTCTCCTGGCTTAGCCATTCGGTCAGCTCATCAAAGGTCAGTACGGCATCCACTTCGCCGCATTCCTGGGCTTCTTCTTTTTTGGCCACACAAGGTCCAATGAATACGGTTTTAGCGCCGGGAATGCGGCGCTTGATATCAGCACAGTGGGCCTGCATAGGGGACATAACTGGTGCCAAATATCCCAGCAGCGCCGGGTAATACCGGCGGATAAGCAAATTGACTGATGGGCAGCAGGAGGAAATGATAATATCCCGGTTTTCCTCTGCCACCATGCGGTCGTATTCCCGCTTGACCATAGTAGCGCCCAGGGCCGTTTCCTCTGCATCATAGAAGCCCAGCTTTTTCAAGGCCTCCCGCATCTCCTCTATGCCGCTGCCGGCGTAATTGGCAATGAAGGAGGGGGCCAGGCTGGCTACCACCGGCGCGCCGCTTTGCAGCATTACCCGCACCTTGCCTACCTCGCTGACGATCTGCTTGGCATCCTGCGGACAGACCACAAAGCACTGACCGCACATGATGCATTCATCCTGGATAATATACGCCTGGTTGCCGGAAAAGCGAATAGCCTTGACCGGGCAGTGGCGGATGCATTTATAGCAGTTTTTGCAATTGGCTTTTTTCAGGGTCAGACATTCCATAGAAGCTTCCTCCCCGCCACGGCGGTTTATTGCTTATTCAGGGGCTTCAGCACCTTTTCCTCAAAGAACGCGCGGGTGCCCTCCGGTGTGACGGAGCAGAACTCATCATCCACCTTTACGCAGACACCCAGCTGGCACTGGCCCATGCAAAAGGACCCGCACAGCTCCACCTCATCGCTGAGGTTATGATCCCGGATGAGATCCTGCAGCTGCTCCACCACCTGGCGGGAGCCACGCACATGACAGGAAGACCCGATACAAACTGTAACTTTCATGCTTCATTCACCTCTGTTTCCATCTCTTGCGCCCCTGCGGGGTCATCGATCCACCGCTGCAGCACGGCACGGCTGCGGGCATTGGCTACTACCGTTTGGGAAGCCGCCACCAGCGGCATCCAGCGGCGGATATAATGCGGTTCGATTCCGCTTTTTTCACAGAACAAGGCAAGGTACTGCTCGGCTTCCTCCCTGCGGCCGCGCATCCGCAGCAGCAAATAGGTCAACGCGGCATCTGCGGCGGCATTGCCCTGCGTGGCATGGAACCAATCGATGATATATGGTTCTCCTGTCGCGGCGCTGATGATGACCTTGGACGGCACAAAGTTGCCGTGGCAGACCTCGTTATATTTTGGGATCCGCTCCAGCCGGGAGTACAGATCATACCGGTCGGTGGCGGAAAGCTCCGAGCTGTTGATGTTGCGCTGAAGCTCATCCTTGAGCTTTTTGAACATGGGGCAGGACTGCTGGTGGATGTGGCAGTGCAGAGAGGCGAAAAGTTCCATATACTCCCCCGCCTTTTCGGGATGGCGCTCCATCAACTGTTCCAGATTTTCACCCTTGATGTACTCCGAAACAATGGCCCACTTGCCATTTACCTCGGTCACCTCCAGAATTTTGGGGACAGTGACGGTCGTTTCCTCCATTCGGGCCTGGTTCAGCGCCTCATTGATGACATCCGCCTTGGCGCAGTCCTCATTAAAAACCTTTAGGCAGCGGTCGCCATCCCGAAAAACGGTGATGCTGTTCTGCACCGAAATGATACGATCCAGATTCATCGCTCGACCTCCTTCCGGTTACAGGCGTGCCTTCAGGTGCGCCAAAGAAAGCGCCAGATTCTCGTACTGGATGACAGCATCGGGCGGGAGCTGCAGGCGGCAGGGTGCAAAGCACCAGAATGCCCGCACGCCGCTGCGGTACAAGACATCGGTCACCGCCTGCGCAGCTTCCTTCGGTACCGTAACAATGCCGATGCTCACATGATTCGCGGCGCAGAAATCCGCCAGCGCCGACATAGGCAGCACCGGCTTCAGCTCACTGCGGTCGCCCTCTGCCGGGACATTCAAATCAAATGCCGCCAGGATGTTGGTACCATATTCCGAAAAACCGGCGTAATCCAGCAGTGCGCGGCCCAGCTTGCCTGCACCCACTATTACCGCTGCCACCGGGCGGCCGCCCAGGCAGTCCTCCAGGCAAGCGGTCAGCTCAGCACGGTCGTAGCCCACACGGGGGCGCCCCGCGCCGCATACGGCGCCCAGGTCCTTTCGCACCTGCACCTCGCCCAGGTCCAGCGCCTTGGCAATGCCGGTAGCGGAAACGGTCGTAATCTCCTGCGGCAGGGAGCTGATATACCGCAGATATTGCGGCAGGCGGCCTATCGTGGCTCTTTTGATCTCTTTGGTATTCATAGTATTCTTTCCCTTCTTGTCAATCCGTTGATGTGATATCGATAATAAGCGGTACCTTTCCAAGGCTATTCTATCACATCCCATTCGCCATGGGAATTGCTTTTCTGTAATATCGGTATTGCTTTTATCGATATACCGCAGGCGAAAATTGTATACAAAAAGCGCCTGTCACAGCAGACGCCTTCCGTTCAATCACTTTATACATCAAATACCTTCCGGCAATAAGGGCAGGGGTGCCCTTACTGATCCCAATTATCCGGCAGCTCCCGCTTGGTAGCAATAAGCTGCGCGATGAACTGCTTATCCAATGGAGATAGTGTGTAGTCCTGCCGGTAGATGAGCACATCCTTATACCGGCGGCGGCTATCCACACAGGGGCGGTGTACCAGCGAATACCTCTCCAGCAGTTCCTGCGAAACCGGTGAAACCCACATAAAGGCCTGCGGATTGCGGGAAAGCAGTTCAAAGCGGCTGGCCCGCTCAAAGACATAGATGCGCCGGTTGATATCATCCGGCAGCTCCTCCCGCCGCACTTCGGAAGCCGGCAGCGAGGGGACATACGGATCGGCATAGGCCACGCGGATATAGTTTTTCAAGTCCTCATAGGTGATGCTCTCCTGCTGCGCCAGCGGGCAGTCCTTGCTCATCAGCAGGGCATAGCGGAATTCCGCTACCAGCTCACACCGCAGACCCTTTTCTTCCACCAATTCCTTATAGTAGCGGTCGTAGTTTTCGGCATACCGCAGGATGCCCAGCTTATAGTCGTCCTGAAGAACATTCTTCAGGGTACGCATAGCGTTGGTTTCCTTGTAGAAGACTTCAAACTCCTCATCGGCGGAAAGCTCGCAGGAAAAACGGGCAAAGGCCTCCGAGATATAGCTGGAGCGCGGCACCGAGATGGAAAAGTGCTTTTTCTTGGCGGAGCCTTCGGTAAACATATGCTCCACCTCATCCACCTGCTGCAGGATCGCCTTGGCATACCGCAGGAACACCCCGCCCTCCGGGGTCAGCTCCATCCCGTGGGCGCTGCGCTCAAAGATAGCAACACCCAGGCTGTTTTCCAGCTCCTTGATGGCCCGGCTCAGGTTGGATTGCCCGACAAACAGTCTGTCGGCGGCCTTGTTGATGGAGCCGGTCTCCGCCACAGCCACGGCATATTTCATGTGCTGAAGATTCATAGGATCCCTCCTGCCCTTTTCAGGCACTGTGCTGCTTTATGGCTTACAGGAAAAACTTTTTCTGCAGCGATTCCCGCAGCGGACGGCAGCAGCCGATAATGATGAGCATCAGCCCTAAAATGATGCCGGCCGCCAGCGGGTAAATAGACCACAGCAGAGCGTCATGGAGCTTAAAGGTCAGGTTGATAAGAAATTCCACCAGCACCATCAGCCCGCCGGAAAGAATAAACGCCCCGCCGAATACAAACAGGTGTCCACCGTGCAGGTAGCGCAGCAGGATGACCATTGCCGTGACAATAATACCTGCCGCCCCCACCACCGGAAATGCAAAGGAAAGGAACCAACGCCCACCGGTAGCCAGATCGATATACAGCAGGTAAACCCCCAGCGCCACAAAATCGACCGGGACAAAAATAACGGGATTCCCCCTGCGGAACCACAGCGGCAGTACGATAACGATGTAGCACATCAGCAGCGCACCCGTCACATAACCCGACCATACGATTCCACCATTGATACGCCAATCGCACAGCAGGCAGATAACAATAGGCAGTACCGTCAGCACCGTCACTACAAAGAGTGCGCCGCTGCGGCTCACTTCCTTGTGGATGTGTTCCTCCGGCGGGTAAGGCCCGTCCCCTTTGGGCGGCTCCATCTCCGGGTGAAAGACCGTGGTGCCGCACAGCGGGCATTTTTTCTCACTGTCGCCCAGCTCCACACCGCATTTAACACAATACATAGCTGTTCCCCCCTTGGCGCCTTCAGCGCCCGTTGCTTTCCGCCTTTACCGGCAGGCCCATCCAGTGCAGCACCTCATAGAAATGCCGCTCCAGCTCCGGCTCCCGGATATTGCGGATCATATTGATATAAACTGTATCGCCCCAGGTAATGATCCCACAGTTGTGCGGTGCCTTGGCCTGCACACCAATGATAAAATCCATCCGGCGGATATACGGCCGCATGGCATCCGGCACCTGTACCACACCCAGATTGGACATGCACAGGCAGCTCTTGCACTCGCCTACGGTATCAAATACCATCTTCATCGCAAAATTTTTGATAAACAGGGGCATCACCTTGAGGATGGGAATGCGCTCACTGTTTACATTGGTGGCAATGCGGGCACTCATATTCTTACGGGTGACCTCCAGCCCCATGCGATGATGTACAATGCGGCACAGCTCCTCCAGGGTGTAATCCCCCAGGCGGGAATCCGCCTCCGGTGTAACATACTGGGCAAAATTCCGCAGCGACTGGCTGGGGAATAGCCCGCGCAGGTTTACCGGCACCAGCACCTTTACCGGACGACGGCGCCGGCGGCTCGGTACTTTTTTAGCCTGCAGGTTCAGAATCGCCTTCATCATGGCGGCGCACAGCAGCTCCGTTACCGTCACACCGTATTCCTTGGCCTTTGCTTTCAGCTCGGCGGCTGGCACCATCAGCGTGGTCAGGTCCAGGTAGCCATCCGGTTCCGGCGTCCCGCTCAGGTGGTAGGCGGTCGCTTCCTTGCGGCTTGCCTCTACCCTGCCCGCATATTTCTGGAAGCTGTCCTCCAGCTCCTCCTCACGGGGCGGGTCCAGGCGGCGCAGCACGCCATCGGTCGCTGGGATTTCTACCCCATACCGGCGGCACAGGTACTCCGCCAGCAGCGTCTTTAGGAAGATGGCCCCCCCGGTGCCATCGGTCAGCGCATGGAAAAATTCCACCGCAATGCGGTCCCGGTACACCAGCACCCGGAATGCGCACTTGCGGATATCATCAAAGGGCATATGCACCAATGGATAGCTCTTTTCCGGCTGGATGGCCGGCGCCGCCGGGATCTGCTCCAGATAGTACCAGAACATTCCCCGGCGCAGCCGAACAGCAATAGAGGGAAACCGCCGTACAGTCACATCCAGCGCGGTTTGCAGGGTCGGCACATCCACTGTTTCAGTAAGGGTAGCCGAGAGCCGAAACAGGTTGTTCCAGTTGCGGCGGCGGGCGGCGGGATAGATTTTCGCGGCGTTATCCAGCTGCATCCAGCGCAGCTTGCGTTCCCCGCCCATCACCCGGTTTAGGAACTTGCCCATCTCCTCAAAGTCGGACATATTCTCATTGAGATAATACAGCACATAGGCATGCCAGCGTCCCGGTGCTATGATCATTTTGCTCTCACAGCCGGCATCCAACAGCTTTTGGTGCAGGCGGCGGGTATCATCCAGCAATATCTCATCCCCGCCCACAAAAAGCAGCACTGGCGGAAAACCGGTCAGATCACCGAAGAGCGGCGAAACCAGTGGCTCCTCCTTGGAGGTCAGCCCACCGGTGTAACAATCGGCATAAAAGCGCAGCAGCTCTTCGGTCAAGGATGGGTCCGCTTCGCGGTTTTCCTCATAGGTTTTCCCGGAACAGGTCAGATCCGTCCAGGGCGAAATGGCAATAAGGCCCGCAGGCATCGCCATGTTCATCTCCTTCAGCCGCAGGCACAGCGCGCAAATGAGCCCGCCTCCGGCGCTTTCCCCGCACAGCACAATCTGCTCCGGCGCATAACCTTTCTCCAGCAGGTAGCGGTAGGTCTCCAGGGCATCCTCCACCGCGGCTGGGTAGGGGCTTTCCGGGGCCAGGCGATAGGCGGCGCAGAATACCTTGATCCCGCATTCATCAGCCAGCGTCGCACCAAAGCCCTTGGCGTAGTCCAGGTCGCCGCAGGTATAGCCGCCGCCATGCAGGTACAGGATCACCCCGCTGCGGCGCTCATCCCGCGGGATCAGCCAGGCGCCTTCAAAGCGCTCAAACGAATAATCCCTCACAATGACATCTTTTTTGTGGATCGCTTCCATCAGCTCGCCCAATTTATCCTGTCCCTTGCGGGTCACCTCCAGCGAGCAATTCGCCACAAAAGGCTTAAAGAAATTGAGCTGCGAGCGTACCAAACGGGCGGGAAGTCCCATACAGCGCCGCCTCCTTTCCAGACTATCGTTAAAAAATAATTATAGCATTGACTGCCCGGAATGTAAAGAATCGCCCGGCACGCAAAAGGCTCGCAAGCCCTCATCCGTAAAATTCACATAAAGTTCATGGGATTCCCCCCCTTTGCACCGTTCGATTTTACAATATACCGGTAGAACTCTGCCGAACAAGGTGTTATAATGTATAAAATCAACCGTGGAAAGGATGCCAGCGCATGGGCGATAATTATTTCTTACTTACCAATCTGCTTTCGGAAGACGAGCAGAAGATCATCACCAGTATAGCCGCGCACCTGGAACGCGGGGAAAAACGGGTCGGCATTCAGCAGGTCGCCACCGAAAATTTTGTCTCCACCGCCACCATCGTAAAAATGTGCAAGCGGCTGGGCTTTGAGGGGTACAGCGAGCTGTATTATTATCTCAGCCGTCAGCTGAATGGCCGGGATGAACGCCGCAATGCCGAAAATCTCAAAAACCTCATTGATAATTACTCTGATGCCCTCATCGATGATTTCTGTGGGTTGCTCAAAGCCTCCCGCCAGGAAAAGATGTTCACCACCGGTGCCGGTTTCTCCAATATCGTCGGCTCCTACATCGCGCAGCGGCTTTCCATCTGCGGCTTTATGGTGTTCAATAATGTCCATTTCTACGATTATATGCTCTTCCAGGATGCTCATCACCTGCCCGGCGGCAGCGAACCCTCGGTGATGTTTGCCGTCAGCCAAAGCGGCGAGACCGAGCCGGTGCTTAATGATGTGCGTCACGCCCAGCAGCACGGTCACAAGATCATGGCCTTTACCAAGCGCGGGGATTCCGCCCTGGCCCGGCTTGCTGATATTGTTTTTGTCATTGACGGCTCCAAACAGACGCTGGTCGGCAGCCTTCCCAATCCCTTCTTTGGCCATGTTATTCTGGCCTTTGAGGATCTCATCGCCATCTACTTTGACCGTGACCGCCGGCCGTAAGATAATACTTTTTTTACGAAAACAGAAAAAAATTTCGCGGGGCAGCATGTTATACTTTAGATAGTGTAGCAGGCTGCCCAGTTTGCTGCACCGCCAGTTGCCCGCACACCGCGGGCAAAAAGGATAATGAAGAATCATTATGGAGGAAAAACAAATGAAAAAGCTGTTTGCGTTTTTGCTGGTAGTCGTCATGATCCTCAGCATGATGGTCGGCTGCGGCAACAACACCACCCCCGGCAATGACACGGATACCAAGAAGATCGAAACCCTCAAGGTCGCTTTCGTTCCTTCCCGTGAGCCCGCCGAGATCATCACCGTCACCGAGCCCCTGAAGGCAATGCTCAAGGAAGAGCTGGCCAAAGAAGGCTACGAGGTCGGCGAAGTTGAGATCACCGTCGGCACCACCTACGAGGCAGTCGGCGAAGGTTTGGAAGCCGGCACCATCGATGTTGGCCTCATCCCCGGCGGCACCTATGTTCTGTACGATGACGGCGCCGAGGTCATCCTCACTGCCACCCGTAACGGCCTCAGCAAGGATTCCGATAACGCCAAGGATTGGAACGATGGCCAGCCCACCGAAGCTTCCGAAAAGCAGGCTGTTTCCTATCGTGCTCTCATGATCGCCGGCCCCTCCGATAAGGGTCAGGAGCTGCTCGCCAAGGTTAATAACGGCGAAGAGCTGACTTGGGAAGACCTGAACAGCGCCAACTGGAGCGTCATGGGCACCTCTTCCCCCGCCGGTTACATCTATCCCGCCCTGTGGCTGCAGGATCACTACGGCAAGGGCATCTCTGATCTTGCCAGTGCCGTTCAGTCCGATTCCTATGCCAGCGCCTTTGCCCGTCTGGCTTCCGGTCAGGTCGATGTCCTGGTGACCTATGCCGATGCCCGCCGCGACTATGCCGAGCGTTGGAACACCGAGTTCAGCCGTGAGGCTTCCATCTGGGAGGAGACCGGCGTCATCGGTGTTACCGCCCCCATCTACAATGACACCATCTCCGTCAGCAAGAACTCCGAGATCATGACCGATGAGTTCATCGCCGCTCTGCAGAACGCTTTCATCAATATCGGCAATACCGATGCCGGCAAGGAAGTTATCGCTATCTACAGCCACAATGGCTATCAGAAGGCCCAGCCTTCCGATTATGACAGCGAGCGCGCCGCTCAGAAGCTCATCCAGGAGCTGAGCGCCGCCAACTAACCTTTCGGTTTCTCATTTCCATCCCATATGCGGGGAGGACATGCACAGATTACTGCTTTCCTCTGTGCGGTCCTCCCCATTCTCGTTCCCAAACCGGAATACATCCCCCAGCGTGTGTATCCCGGTTTATGAATGAGACCCGTATTCTAACCGCAGAAGAGGAGACCGTATGATTCAATTTGACCATGTATCCAAGGTATACCCCAATGGCACCGTGGGGCTGGACGATGTAAACCTGACCATCCGGGATGGTGAATTTGTCGCCATCATCGGCCGTTCCGGTGCCGGTAAATCCACCCTGCTGCGCTCCGTCAACCGGATGCACCGCATCACCTCCGGCACCCTTACGGTAAATGGCATCAATGTCAGCACCCTTTCCGGCAAAAGCCTGCGCCGTTTCCGCCGGGGCATCGGCATGGTGTTCCAGTCTTTCAATCTGGTCACCCGCACCACCGTCATCAAAAATGTTCTCTCCGCCTGCGTACCGGATATGCCATTCTGGCGGGTACTGCTGGGTATTTTCCGCCGGGAGGATAAAATGAAGGCCCTGGAGTCTCTCGATAAGGTCGGCATTCTGGATAAGGCCTATATTCGCGCCGACCAGCTCTCCGGCGGCCAGCAGCAGCGTGTGGCATTGGCCCGCACCCTCACCCAAGACCCGCAGATCATCCTGGCCGATGAACCGGTCGCCGCGCTGGATCCCGTCACCGCCCGTCAGGTCATGCAGGATTTTGTCCGCATCAATAAGGAAATGGGCATCTCCATTCTGCTCAATATCCACCATGTGGAGCTCGCTATTGAGTACGCCGACCGCATCATCGGCATCCGGGCCGGGCACATCGTCTACGATGGTCCCTCCAAGCAGGTAGATCAGGCCGTCCTGAATGCCATCTACGGGGATGATGCCGAAACGGAGGCGACCGCATGAGCTTTTACGATCGTATCTTTAAGCCCCGCCGTTACACCCTGCCCAGCGGCGCTGTGGTGGAGGAAAAGCGCAGCCGTGCATGGCTCGTGCTCCTCATCATCCTGCTGCTGGGGGCGGTTTCTGTCCATATCACCGGCTTCAATTTCACCGTCCTCGTAAAAAAGGGCAGCAAGTTCTTTGATATTCTGGTGGCCATGTTCCCGCCCAATACCGCCTATCTCTCCAAGATCTGGACTCCCCTGTGGGATACCATCAAGATGTCCTTCCTCGGCTCCTTCATCGGCGCGGTGTTGGCCGTTCCCTTTGCCATCGCCGCCGCCAGCAATATCGTCACCAACCGCATTGTGGTTTCCATCGTCCGGCTGTTCCTCAGCCTGGTACGCACCCTGCCCACACTGGTCTGCGCCCTTATCGCTACCCATATCTTCGGTCTCGGCACCATGGCCGGTACCTGTGCCATTGCCGTGTTTACCTTTGCCTATGTGGGCAAACAGCTCTTCGAGGTCATCGAAACAGTGGATATGGGCCCCTTCGAGGCCATGGAAGCTCTGGGCGCTACCCGTATCCGGGCCTTTGTCACCTCGGTATTCCCGCAGGTACTGCCCACCTATCTCTCCGTTTCGCTCTTCTGCCTGGAGGGCAATGTCCGCTATGCCTCCATTCTGGGCTATGTGGGCGCCGGCGGTCTGGGACTTATCATGAATGAAAAAATCGGCTGGCGCGAATATGACAGCCTTGGCATGATCCTCATTGTCCTCTTTATCACCGTGCTTATCATCGAGGGGATCAGCCATGCCCTGCGCAAGCGCCTGACTTAAAAGGAGGTACCGCTGTGAATAAAATTCAAAAAGCCTATGCCTCCGCGCCCAAAACCTGGATCTGGCAGCTGCTGGCCGCCTTTATTGTGGCCTGTCTGCTGGCGTGGTCCGCTTCGGCTGTCCGGGTCAGCAATCCCACCGGCAACGGGCTGGAGGTCGCCAAGAACATCCTCTCCGGCATCTTCCACCCCTCCCCCAAGCTGCTGTTCACCCTGGGCACCAATGGCGTTCCCTACCTGCTGCTGGAAACCTTCTGCATCGCGTTTCTCGGCACCATCGTCGGCGCTGTCATCTCGCTGCCGCTTTCCTTTCTTTCCGCCAGCAACCTGGTCCCCCGGCCTATTGCGCTCATCGGCCGCATGATCATTGCCGCCATCCGCACCGTTCCCGCCTTTGTTTATGGGCTTATGTTTATCCGCGTCACCGGTCCCGGGCCCTTTGCCGGCCTGCTCACCATGTCGCTGTGCTCCATCGGCATGGTCTCCAAAATGTTCATCGAGAGCATCGAGGACCTGGATAAACGCATCCTGGAATCTCTGGATGCCGCCGGCTGCACCACCTTCCAGAAGATCCGCTACGGCATCCTGCCGCAGCTCACCGCCGATTTCACCTCCACCATCATCTACCGCTTTGATATGAACCTGCGCGATGCCACCGTACTGGGCCTTGTCGGGGCCGGCGGTATCGGCGCACCGCTTATCTTTGCCATGAGCAGCTACCGCTGGAATGAGGTCGGTGCCATCCTGCTGGGGCTTATCATCCTGGTGCTCATCATCGAGGCCATTTCCGCCAAGATCCGCGTCCGGCTGGCACGGGGGTAACTATGGAAAGTAAAAAACTCACCATCTTTTTCACTTCCGATCTTCACGCCTATATCTACCCCACCGATTACCGCAGCCGGGAGGAGCGTGACATCGGCCTGTTCAAGTGCGCCAGCCGTTTCACCCGCGATGGCAACACTCTCATCATTGATGGCGGCGACCTGCTGCAGGGCTCCCCTTTGGGGGCCTTCTGCCACGATACCCTGCAAAATGCCGCCCCCTTTGCCGAGATGATGAACTGCTGCGGCTACGATTATGTCACACTGGGCAACCACGATTTTAACTACGGTATGCCCTACCTGGAAAGCTACCTAAACGCCCTGCGGGCCCGCTGCGTCTGTCAGAATATCCGCTGGGACGGCGCCGGGGTGCGCTTCCCGGCTTGCATCCATACGCTGGAAAACGGTCTGCGCATCGGTATCGTCGGCATCGTCACCGACTATGTGAACATTTGGGAACGGCCGGAGCATCTTTTCGGCATCACCATCTCCGATCCCATTCCAGCAGCCGCCGCGGCACTGGAAGAGCTCCGCGGCAAAACCGACCTCAACCTCTGCGTCTATCACGGTGGGTTCGAGCGGGATCTTACCACCGGCCGGGTGCTTTCCTCCACCCACGAAAATGTCGCCTACCGCATCTGTCAAGAGCTCGATTTTGATATCCTGCTTACCGGGCACCAGCACATGTCGGTCCCCGGGCAGATGGTCTCCGGCACCTTTGTGGTGCAGCCCTCCGACCGCGGCCAGGAATTTTTGCGGATCGAGGCCGTCGTCTCCGGTACGGAAAAGCGGCTTTCCAGCCACACCATCCCCGCCGACGGAGCCTGCCATCCCCAGTGGCTGCGGCAGTTTGCTCAGATGGAACATGGCGCGCAGGATTGGTTGGATCAGGTGGTCGGTCACCTGCCCCACCCGCTGCTGCCGGATGCTCCCCTAAAAATGGCCGCGGAGGGCAGCGGCCTGGCCGACCTGTTCAATGCCGTTCAGCTGGAGGTCAGCGGGGCACAGCTTTCCGCCGCCAGCCTGGCCAATGATGTGGCCGGCCTGCCGCAGGTCGTGCGCCGTCGGGATCTCCTCATTGCCTACCCCTATACCAATACCCTCACCGTGCTGCGCATCACCGGGGCTGTGCTGCGCCAGGCTATGGAGCGCAGCGCCGCTTACTTCACCCGTGGAGAGGATAATACCCTGCGGGTCTCGGATTGCTTCCTGGAGCCCAAGGTGGAGCACTACAATTACGATTACTATGCCGGGGTATCCTATGCCTATGATATCTCTCGGCCAGTCGGTCAGCGGGTCGTTTCTCTCCTGGTCGATGGCCACCCGGTCGCCGATACCGATGAATTCACCATCTGCCTGAATAGCTACCGTGCCAGCGGCACCGGCGGCTACGGTTGCTATGTCGGCTGTCCGGTCGTGCGGGAGATCCCCCACGAAATGTCCGAGCTGCTGCTGGAATATTTTCGCCGACACGGCGGGGATATCCCCCTTGCCGCCAGCGATTACCGAGTCTGTTAAAATGAAAAGCCCCCGGTTCATAAGCCGGGGGCTTGCTTTATCAAAGCATCCCAATACTGCGCCAAAATGAAGCAGTACAAAGGCTCCCAGCCTTCCGGCCGGGAGCTTCTTTTTTCGCTTAGCGTTTCTGCAATTTGGCCAGGTGGTTCAGCGCGCCGCCCTCCAGCAGCAGGTTCTTATCGTAGTCAGAAGCCTCCAGCACCGCCGTCAGCGTCAGGCCACGCTCCGGTACGGTTACCGTCAGCCGTCCCGCCCGGATACCCTCCGGCACATTTTCCAGCACCAGCCGGTCGCCCTGCTGCAGCTTTTCATAGTCCGCCGGGTCTTCAAAAATCAGCGGCAGAATGCCGTAATTGAACAGGTTCTCCTTATGGATCCGTGCATAGGATTTGGCGATGACCGCCTCCACACCCAGGCACATCGGCAGCATGGCCGCATGCTCCCGGCTGGAACCCTGTCCGTAGTTCTCCCCACCCACGATGACGCTGTGTCCCATGCGGCGGGCCCGGTCCACAAAGTCCGGATCGGTATAGCAGAAGGTATACTTCGCAAATTCCGGAATGTTGGAGATGTACTTTAGGATGGAGGCCCCAGCCGGGATAATATCATCGGTGGTGATGTTATCCCCCAGCTTCAGCACAATCCCGGCATCAATGGTTTCCCGCACCGGGCCACGCATCGGCAGCTCGGAGATATTTGGTCCCTTGATGACCTCTACTGCGTGGCGGTCGGCGGTTTCTTCGGGCGCGATCAGCGAAGAATCATCGATAATATACGCCTCCGGCTCCTGGATCTTTGCCAATCCGCTGACATCCATCAGGTCGCGCGGGTCGGTGATATGCCCAGTCACTGCTGTGGCCGCCGCGGTCTCCGGGCTGGCCAGGTAAACATAGGCATCGTTGCTGCCGCACCGGCCGGGGAAGTTCCGGTTGGAGGTCCGTACCGAAATGCCATTATGGGGCGGCACCTGCCCCACCCCGATGCAGGGTCCGCAGGCACACTCCAGGATGCGGCAGCCGGATTCCACCAAATCCGCCAACACCCCGTCCTTAATAAGCTGCGCCAGCACCTGCCGGGAGCCGGGCGCCACTGTGCAGTCAATATCCTTATGCACCTTATGCCCATTCAGGATGCACGCCGCCCGGGCAATATCCGAATAGGAAGCATTGGTACAGCTGCCGATAAATACCGAACCCGGCTTCACACCTTCTGCCTTGCGGGCCGTACACACCTTATCCGGCATGGAGGGCTCCGCCACCAGCGGCTCCAGCCGGTCCAAATCGATTTCCACCACCTTGTCGTAGGTTGCACCCTCCTCCGGCTGCAGCGGCACATAGTCGCTCTCTCGCCGCTGGGCCTTTAGGAACTCCCTCGTCCGCTCATCACTGGGGAAAATGCCGGTCGTCGCACCGATCTCGATGCTCATATTGGCAATGGTCTGACGCTCGCTGATGGAAAGCTCCTTCACTCCATCGCCGCAGTATTCCACAATGTATCCAATGCCGCCCTTGACGCTTACCTGCCGCAGCAGCTCCAGCGCGATATCCTTGGCGGTCACGCCAGGATGCAGCCGGCCGACCAACTTTACCCCCATCACCTTGGGGACATTCATCCTAAAGCCCTGCCCCAGTGCCGCCTCTGCCACCGTCAAGCCGCCGCTGCCAATGGCCAGCATCCCCAGCGCCCCGGAGGTAGGCGTGTGGCTGTCAGCGCCCAGCATCACCTTGCCGGGCCTGGCAAAGCGCTGGCAGTGCAAAAAGTGACAAATACCATTGCCGGGTTTGGAGAAATATACCCCAAAGCGGGCCGCCGCGGTCTTGAGGAACAGATGATCATCCGCGTTTTCTCCGCTGACGCACAGGGTGTTGTGGTCGCAGTAAAATACGCTGGCCTCAGTCTGCACCCGGTCGGCCCCCACGGCCAAAAAGGTCTGCCCCGCCATAATACCGGTCAGGTCATGTCCCAGGGTCTGGTCCACCCGGATGGCGATGGGGGTCCCTGGCGTCAGCTCACCCTCCATCAGGTGGGAGCGCAGGATCTGAAATACAATATTCTCTGCCATGCTATTTCTGCCTTCTTTCTTTGTTTTCTTGGCTTTATTTAAGCTGCGTGCCATATATCGGGCGCCCCTCCGCTTTTGTCGGGCTGATCCTCCACTTTATTCCGGACAGCCCTCCCCGCTGCGGAGCGCCCTCTTTACCCCTTGTAGTAGCATCCTCTGCATACATCCTTTGTCGTTTTAGAGTGTCGAGAAGCTTGCTAAATCGTTAATGTAATTTTATTGAATCATCTTTTGACCTATTTTGCAAGCCATTCCCACTAATTTCAGCGGCTTTCACAAATGCCGCTCCCACAGTTCTTTACTTTAGTCCAATGTAATTTTACTAAAATTATTACTTTTTACTTGATATTTTAGTTTTCTGCCCTATACTTAAAAGAAAGACCCCCCGAAAGGAGCCCGCCCATGTCCACCCTCAAAGATGTCGCCGCGCTGGCGCAATGTTCCCTCACCACCGCTTCCATCGTTGCCAACGGCCGCGGGGATGAAATGCACATCTCCCCCGCCACCCAGCAGCGCGTTGCCGAAGCTATCCAGCAGCTTCAGTACCGCCCGGACCGCGGGGCGCAGCTGCTGCGGGCCGGCCGGCGCCGTCTCACCATCGCGCTGTACTGGCCGCTGGATCACCGCACCACTCTGCTGGGCGATAGACTGTATAATTTCTACAGTATCCTCCAGCAGGAGCAGGAACCCGCCGACCCCTACGAGCTGCTCATCCAAACCTATTTCAGCGGCCGCCTGGGAGAGATGCTCTCCCCCATCCTGCAGGGCCGCTACGATGGCGTCATCATCGGCGGGGCCGGCGAGCAGGATCTCATTCAGCTGGAAAATGCCGATATTTCCACCCCCCTTGTCCTCCTCAATGCCGAAAGCCGGAAGTATTCCACCGCCGGGGTCAACCACGCCCAAACCGGCTCCCAGGCCGCTGCCCTCATCCACCAAAAGGGTTACCGGGAATGCGCGGTCATCCGGGGCGGCGACCATTATGATGGCACCAGCCAGCGCACCAAGGCTTTCCTCAATTCCTGCCGGCAGCTGGGTATCCGCATCCAGCCGGAATGGACCTTCCAGGCCGCGCCCACCATTGCGGGCGGGGCCGCCGCCACCGAGGAATACTGCGTTCTCCGCCAGCGCCCCCGTGTCATCTACTACGAGAATGACAGCATGGCCCAAGGTGGCCTGTATACCCTGGCCCACAGCGGCATCCGCGTCCCGCAGGATACCGAGGTGCTCTGCATTGGGCTGCGCAAGCCGGAAATGAACCACTGCCTGAATCCAGCCCTCAGCTGCATCACCATCCCGCAGACGGTGGACCGGCAGGCCGTTGCCCTGCTGCTCCGCCTCATCCGGGAGCTGCCAGCTGCCCCCTTGCATGTGGAAATGGAGCCACAGGTCCAGCTTCGGGAATCCTTTACCCCGCCGGAAAATGCCCCCGCGGACAGCCAGTAAAAATGTTTCACGTGAAACATTTGTTCGCGTTTGACTTCTCAGCTCCTAGCTTTTCCCCTCTCGTAAGTAAACATCCCCCGACCGGGGGATGTTTACTTTATTGCGGACTTTGTTCCCTTCGCTTAACAAGGACACCCACGCTTTTGCATCGGACGCAACCTGCGCTCCTGTCGTGCTGACCCTGCGCTTTGCTTCAGGCAGCCCTCCCCGCTGCGGTGCGTCCTCCTTTCCCTGCAAGGTCTTACGATTTTGCAGGGACCCCAAGTGAAAATCGGCGCTGACTGCGTCATCGTCCTTGACATACGCCAGTATGCCGGCGTCCTCTTCCTTGTCATCATCCGGTTTTCGCGCAGGAGAAAATGGCGTCCGAGGAAGCGCGAAGCGGCAGGCAGGCTGGCGCCTATCAACGCGACGCGCAATGTCGGGCGGTATTTATACCCGCAAAAGCCGTATGTGCTCTTGTCAATCGAAAGTATTAAAATAAATAATTACAGAGCCGCAACGGATCGTCTTTCCGTTACGGCTTTCTTTTATGAATATGCTATTGGCATTGGTCTTTTCGACCGCATGTTTTTCACAGGGAGAAAGATTCCCGGAAGATGACCACCGGCTCGTAGGAGCGCACCACTGCGGCATTTGCGCCCTTGCGGATCATCTCTGCGGCCATTTGAACGGCACCGGCCGTCATCGCCTCGGTAGGCATTTCGATGACCGAAAGCGGCGGGGTACAGTACTGCGCCTGCTGGCGCTCTCCCAAGCCAAAGCAGATAAGCCCCACCTCCTGCGGGATGCGGATGCCTTCCTTTTGCATCTGGTGAGCCGCCCCAATAGCCATAATATCGGATGCAAATACCAAAAGCTCCGGCAGCGAGCCGCCGGTCATCATGGTTTTGATGCCCACCGCACCGCCTTCGTAGGTATCCTCCGCTTCCACCACCGCGTGGGGCGGTACCCGCAGACCATACTCCCCCGCTGCTGTTATGGCATCGCGGATGCGGCTGCTATCTGCCATGAAGTTGGAACGGTTCTTCAAAAAGCCGATGCTGCGGCAGCCCTTGGCACGGGCCAATTCCATCACCTGCTGCACCGCCTTGGCATAATCGGTATACACCGCACCAAAGCCTGCCTGGCGGCGGTTATACAGCACCAACGGCAGATCCGTCTCCAGCTGGGCCAGGGCGTCCATATCCGCCGGGGAAAGACCGCCTAAAATAGCGCAGCTGTATGGGCTATGGAAGTGCAGGCCCTTTTCCTCGCACAGGTGCCCCTCCCGGAAGGTATTGACCACCAAATCGTAGTCCAACTCCTGGCGCAGGTGCTCCTGCTGGAAGGTCCCCAACAGCCGACCCACATAGGAGGTCCTGCGGTCCAATGGCCAGTACAGCGCCAATACCGGGCGCTCCGCGGCGCTGGCGCGCAGCCGCCGGGCCACATTACTGGGGCGGTAGCCGGTGGCCGCCACGATCTCCAGGATGCGCTGTTCCGTGACCGGGGAGACCTTCATCTCCCGCGCTTTGCCATTGAGGACAAAGGAAACCGTGGAGGGAGATACATTGGCGATACGGGCGATGTCCTTGATGGTTGCCATAGCGAAGCCCCCTTTCTTTGTGATAGCTCCATCTTACCCAAATTTGCCCGGAAAGTCAATTCCTCCCGAAATGCTTAATCGTTTTTGCTTTTTGAAATTTCCTGTTGACAATTCACTTTTCTCCCACTATAATCGAATTAGCTAAAACGATTTAGTTATTTTAAGAAAGGGTGAGTTCCTTGCCACAGAATGCTTTGCAACAGCTATTACAGGCCCCGGCCGGCACCCCGGTCACACTATCCCCTGATTGGTGTCTCATCAACGATGGTCCCTCCGGAGACCTGCCCGCCATGATACCGCAGGTAGACCCGGCGCGCCGCGCGCAGGTGGTGGTCATTCTTGACCATGATATCCCCGCTGGGAGCTTCCAGAGCGCTTTCCGCCAGAAAGCACTGATTGATTTTTCCCGGGCCAATTCGCTGGAGTTTATCCAGTCCGCCGGAATCAGCTACCAGCTGCTGATGCAGGGGCGGCTGGCAACTGGTTCTCTGCTGGTGACCTGCGGCCAGCATGTGGCACAGGTGGGTGCCATCGGTGCTTTGGGGCTGCGTTTTTCCCCCGAGGAACTGGCCCGGTGGCTGCAGGGTGGGGAGCTGACCCTGCCGGCACCGCAGCCGCTGCATATCAGGCTGGAGGGGGACTTTGCCCCCGGCGCCGCAGCCTATGACATTGCGCTGGCCTGTGCGGGCAAAAAAGGAGCCGAAGGCCGCCTGCTGCTCCTGCATGACAACACCGCACGGGGGCTTACCCGCACGGAAAAGCAGACGCTCTGTCTGATGGCCCAGCGAGCCGATGCGGTAAGCGCCCTGTTTACATCGGAAGACGCCCCGGCTGATACCACACTGCAGCTGGAGGACTATCCACCCTGTGCTATACTCCCCGGCAGCCTGCCGGAAGATCCGATGGAGGCCCAGCCCCTTACCGCTCTGTCCGACATCCGGGTGGATGCCTGCTTTATCGGGGGCTGCTCCTCCGGGCGGATAGAGGAGCTGCGCGAAGCCGCTGAAATTCTGCGGGGACATCACATCCGCCGGGAGCTGCGGCTACTGATCGGCTTTGCTTCCAACACGGACTACCTGCAGGCCATGGAGGAAGGGCTGATCGATGTCTTCCTGGACTGCGGAGCGCAGGTCACCAATCCCGGCTGCGCCTCCTGCCTGACCACCTCCATCGGCGTCATCGGGGATGGGGAGGTCATGGCCTCTACCGGGTGCTTCCACTACTCCGGCTGCTGCGGCACCCCCGCTTCCCGGGTCTATCTGGTTTCTGCGCGGACTGCCGCCCAGGCGGCGCTCAGCGGATATCTTTATCTGGCGTAACAGGAGGGCATAACTATGGATACTGTTTTTACGGGCCGGATATGGAAGCTGCCCGATGATGTGGATACCGATACTATTATCCCGGGGCGGTACGGTGTGCTGCCCTCCGCGGAGGAGATGAGCCGCCACTGCCTGGAGCCGCTGCGCCCGGAGCTGGCCGCCGCGGCCCGGCCGGGAGATATCTTTGTGGCCGGGAAAAACTTTGGCTGCGGTTCCTCGCGGGAATTTGCCCCAGCCTGCATCGCGGCGCTGGGTGTGCGATGCATTGTGGCCAAATCCTTTGCCCGCATTTTTTACCGCAACGGCATCAATAACGGGATGCTGCTGATAGAAACGGATGACCTGTATGACCGCTGCGAGGAAGGGGATCTTCTCACCGTGGAGGTAAACCGCTGCCTGAAGGTAAACGGGCAGGTCATTCCCATCCGGCAAATTCCCGATAATCTGTTTGAGATCATCAAGGCCGGGGGGCTGGTACCACGCTACCGCGCCCTGAATGAAGCGGCCGAAGCCGCCGAATCCGTCCAAAAGGAGGTGCGCTGATATGGGCTATACCATGGCCGAAAAGATCCTGATGAAAAATACCGGGCTTTCTCACCTGGCACCCGGCGATCTGATCATGACCCGGCCGGATATGTGCATGGTACATGATATCTACACCCCTTTTGTGGTGCAGAAGCTGGATGAGATGAAATTCCGCCGCCTGGCCGACCCGGAAAAGGCTGTGATCTTCCTGGACCACCTGTGCCCCACCAACCAGGCCACCGGCGACCCCCGCCACTACCACAAGGGGCATGAGCTTTCCGATCGCTTTGGTATCCGCAAGCTGCATGCCGGGGAGGGGATCTCTCACACCCTGATGCACGAATACCGCTATGCCCTGCCCGGTACGGTGGTGGTAGCTACCGACAGCCACACTCCCACTTATGGCGGGGGCGGGTGCTTCTGCACCGGGATAGGCTATACCGAAATGGCCGCCACCCTGGGCAGCGGTGAGATGTGGATGAAGGTCCCGGAAGCTATCCGCATTACAGTGGAAGGGGAGCTGCCTGCCGGGGTGTACGCCAAGGATATTGTCCTGCAGGTGCTGAAGGATCTGCGCTCCGACGGCGGCACCTATAAATCGCTGGAATATGTGGGCAGCACCATTGACGCGCTGGATATGTCCGGCCGGTACACCATTGCCAATATGTCGCTGGAGGCGGGCTGCAAAACCGCACTTTTTGCCGCTGACCAGAAAACCGCCGATTACTTTGACCTGCCGCTGGAGAAGATCTCCTGGATCCATCCCGATCCGGATGCCCACTATGTCCGGGAACTGTACTACCGGGCAGAGGAGCTGGTACCCTATCTTTCCTGCCCGCAAGGCGTTGATAATGTTCACTCCATAGAGGAGGTGCAGGGCACCCCACTCAATGAGGTCTACATTGGCAGCTGTACCAATGGCAGCCTGGAGGATATGGCAGTGGCCGCCCGCATTTTGCAGGGGCACCATGTGGCCCCCTATCTCAAGCTTATCATCATTCCCGCCTCCATCGGCATCTATCGCCAGTGCATGCGGCTGGGGTACATCCGTGCCTTTGTGGAGGCCGGCGCCATGGTGGCGCATCCCTGCTGCGGCCTGTGCTGCGGCCAGCCCTATGGCCTGATGAACGATGGCGAGGTGGTACTGGGTACCAATAACCGCAATTTCATCGGACGGATGGGCACCACAAAATCTCTTATCTATCTTAGCAGCCCCGCCACGGCGGCCGCCAGTGCCCTTACCGGTGTCATCACAGATCCCCGCACCGTGACTGCGGACTGATATTGCAAGGAGGAATCATCATGGAGTATAAAATTGCTGTGATCCCCGGCGACGGCATCGGCGTAGATGTCATCCGGGAAGCGGTTCGTTCGCTGGATAAGATCGGCGAGGTTTACGGACATCAGTTCCATAAGGTGGAGCGCCTGGTAGGCGGCTGCTGCATTGATGCCTACGGCGTGCCCATCCAGCCGGAAACACTGGAGCTCTGCCGGGAATGCGACGCCATTCTGTTTGGTGCGGCCGGCGGGCCCAAGTGGGACCACCTTCCCCGGGCCCAGCGCCCGGAAAGCGGCCTGGCCGCCCTGCGCCGTGGCTTTAATCTCTTCTGCAACCTGCGCCCGGCCAAGCTCTACCCCGACCTGCGGGAAAATTCCCCGCTGAAAAACGAGGTGCTGGACCGCGGACTGGACCTGCTGCTGGTGCGGGATCTCATCGGCGGTATCTACTTTGGCGAAAAGGGCACCCGGGAGGGCGCCCGTGGTCGGGAAGGCTACGATGTGGAATGCTACAGCGAATTTGAGGTGGAGCGGGTAGCCCGCCATGCCTTCCGACTGGCGCAGGGCCGCCGCAAGAGCGTCACCAGCATTGATAAATCCAATGCGCTGGAAAGCTCCCGGCTGTGGCGGGAAACGGTGGCCCGCGTAGCGCAGGATTACCCTGATGTGCAGCTGACCAACCTGCTGGTGGATAAGGCCGCTATGGAGCTGACCTGCAATCCCTCCCGCTTTGATGTGATGCTGACCACCAGCATCTTCGGTGATATCCTCTCGGATGAGGCGGGGGTGGCCACCGGCTCAGTGGGGATGCTGGCCTCCGCGGCCATCAATGAAAATGGCTTCGGGCTCTTTGAGCCCATCCATGGCACAGCACCTGATATTGCTGGGCTGGGCATTGCCAATCCCCTAGCCGCTATTGCCTCGGTAGGTATGCTGCTGGAGATCGGACTGGGGCTGAAGGAAGAAGCCGCCGCCATCGACCGGGCCATCAATGAGGTGCTGCACCTGGGCTACCGCACCCCGGATGTCTACCTGGAGGGCCGTGGGCTGACCAAGGTGACTACCGAGGAAATGGGCCGCCTGACCGCTGAACATATTCACCGCTAAGACAGGGAGGACACACCATGAAAGATAAGGTAAAGTACGGCCACGAGCTGCTGGATATCGAGATTCCCGAAGGGACTGACCTCAGCATCCTGCTGCCGAAGCAGCACCCTGCCGGCATCCGCACCGAAGAGGAGATCGTGGAGGACGCGCTGGCCCATCCCATTGGGGCCGGGCTGCTGGCCGAGGAAATCCATGCCGGGGATACTGTATGTATCCTCACCAATGACATCACCCGCCTGACCCGCAGCCACATTTATATCCCCATCCTGGTGCGGGAGCTGAATAAGGCCGGCGTGCCGGACGGGGATATCACCATTCTGTTTGCCAACGGGATGCACAGCGCCATGACCGTGGAGCAGATGTGCAGCCTCATCACCGAGGATATCTACCGCCGTGTTACCGTGGTGCAGCACGATTGCGAAGCCTCCCCCTGCCAGCTGGTGGGCACCACCAGCTACGGCCATGAGGTGTGGGCCAATAAAATCGCCATGACAGCCGATAAGCTCATCCTTACCGGCGGTATCCTGGTGCACCACATGGCCGGGTTTGGCGGTGGACGCAAGGATATCATCCCCGGCTGTGCCCGCAAGGATACCATCCTCAGCAACCACAAGATGGTCATTGACCCCAATGCCCAGGCCGGTGTGCTGGAAAACAACCCCGTTCATCTGGACTTTATGGAGGCATGCGCCTTTACCCACCCCGCCTATCTGCTGAATGTCATCTGCGATGACCACGGGATGATCTACCAGGCGGTGGCCGGCCACTGGCGGGAAGCCTACCTGCACGGCGCTGAATTGGCCAAGGAGTTCTATCTCTATCCCATCCCGGAACGGCCCGATATCGTCATTGCCTCCTGCGGCGGGTTCCCTAAGGATATTGACCTTCGGCAGAGCAAAAAGGGCTTCTACAATGCCAGCCGTGCCGTGAAAAAGGGCGGCGTCATCATCTGCCTGGCGGAGTGCCCCGAGGGATGCAGCAAAGAGATGGACGATCCCTTTGAGGAATGGCTGGGCCGCTATCCCGATAAGGACTCCGTGGTGGCGGAGCTGAAGCGCAAGGTGAATATGGGCGGGCTGAATTGCTACAAGGTCCGGGAATGCCAGGCCCACTGCCGGCTGATCCTCATCACCGCGCTGGACCAAAAGCGCATGGCTGAAGTAAATGTGGAGTGCTACCCCAAGGAACAGCTCAATGAGGTCATCCGCACCGTTTTGGCGGAATATGACCACCCCATGGTGCTGTATATGCCGCAGGCCACCCTTACGCTGCCGCTGGTGAAAGAATAAAATCTCTCCCCCGATCATTTGGTCGGGGGAGTTGCTGATTCTATTGCATTTTGTAAGCCGCTGCGCTGCAATAGGTCTGTCCATTGATGCTGCCGGAGGGCGGCTTTTCTAAGTCCAGTTGGTTAGCTTTCGCTAACTATGAAGAGAAACAGTAACGCACAGATCATCATATAGGTTGATACACCCATAATAAGGATAATAGGCTGTGGGGTATTGCGAGTAAACAGCCAGTTCACCGCCCGTAGAGGTTGCCTTTATCACGGTATCCTTGCCACGGATATCACAGTTATAACTATTCGCATAAATGCCATAGGAGGTCCCTGTGGCGGTAACAATGCTATTACCAATGGTAAATCCATCGATAGCTGTAATTCCATTATAGCGCTGGCTCGTAGTGGATTGACCAATCGCGGTGACCCTGCCGGAGTGCCGGGTGCTCTCAGTGCTGTACTGCGGCGATTACGCCGGTGAGGATGAAGCGTGGCTGACCCTGAGCCGTGAGGTAAAGGCCAGGGAGCTGCCCCCACCGGGGCCCCGCGCATCCTTGGCATTGTGGCACCCTACACCGGGCGGGAGATTGATCCCCAACGATATTGCTCCCGGCTAGTGCTGCCGGTGGAAGAATGAACAAATACAAAATCCCTTTTCTCCTGCCCCTTTAATCCACAGTTTACTTGCCATACCGAAATATGTTACAATAAAAAAAGAAGCATACAGAGAGGAGGACTGCCCGTGAATATCCGCGAACTGGCCAAGGAAGCCGGTGTTTCGGTTGCCACCATCTCTCGTGTCATCAACCACCCGGAGGCGGTGCTGCCGGAAACCCGCGAACGGGTGCAGACCATCATCGAAAAATACAACTACAACCCCAAGCCAGTCAACCGCGGGCGGCGGGCCGTCACCCTCATCGTTCCCGCGGCCAAGCGGGCACAAACCCTGCTTTCGGGGGTGCAGTCGGTACTGGCGCCCAAGGGGATTCTGGTCAACCTGGTGGAGTTCTCTCCCCTTTCGGGAGGAATAGCAGCCTGTATTCAGGCTGCCGCCGCGGCAAAGCCCCTCGGAATGCTGATCGCCGGGGAGCCCTCTCTACCACCGGAGGCGCTGCCTGCCGAGCTGCCGGTAGTGCTGCTGGGCAGCTATGATCGATTGGAAAACTGCAATATCTGCGGTATCCATTACCGGGACGCCGCAGAAAAGATGGTTTCACATCTCCATACTATGGGCCACCGCTCCATTTGGCTGCTGCAAAGCAGCGGAGAATCCCCCGAAAAGGCCGCCATCACCGCCGGTTACCGGCAGGCGGTGGCCGCGCTGGGGCTGACCGACCGCCAGTGCCGTGTGCTGGAGGCGGAGGACAGCGTAGTGGGCGGCTACCGCATCTGCCGCGAGGAAATACTGACCGAGGAGCCGCCGCAGGCCGTCTTCGCTGTCAGTGATGAGCTGGCCATGGGTGTCATCAAGGCTGCACGGGAGGAAAATATTCCCCTGCCAGAGGGACTGGCTGTTGCTGGTTTTACCGGCAGTGAGGCTGCCGCTGTCATTACCCCGGCGCTGACCACCATGGAGCACCCGCTGGAGCGTTTGGGTGCGGTGGCAGCCCGCCGCCTCATCGAGCTCATCGAGGACAGCGCGCTGTACCAGGTGGAGACCCACGAGATCGTATTGAAATCCAAGCTCAAGATCCGCCGCAGCTGCGGCAACCGCAAAGAGATCTACGAGTTGTTTGAGTAAGGAGGGTACAAAATGTCGTTGTTATCCGTCAATTTTATGGGCCTGCCGCTCAAAAATCCTATTATAGCGGCAGCCGGTCCCTGGTGCCGCGATGCCGCCGCCATGCAGAAGGCCATTGACGCCGGTGCGGCGGCTGTCGTCACCGAGACCATCACGCTGGAGAAAAGCCATGTCGTCAGTCCGCGTATTTTTTACCGTCAGGGCGAAGTTTACAATACCACCCTGTACAGCACCATGACGCTGGAGGATGTGGAGCAGGAGGTAGAGCGCCTGCAAAAGGGCAACGCCTTCCTCATCTGCAATATTCGGGGAACGACCCCTTCCGAGCTGCGGTACCTGGCCAGCCGCATGCAGCGCCTAGGTGCAGATGCGCTGGAGCTGTGCTGCTTTACCCCCATCGGCACCAAGCTGGAGGATATCAGTATTCGGCCGGAGGAGGTCGGGGAAATGGTGCGCAGCGTCACTTCGGCGGTGGAAATCCCCGTTATGGTGCGACTGCCGCACCATGCGGCGCTCAATCCTGCCTTTGCCCGTCAGATCACCCAGAACGGCGCCCGTGCCATCAGTGCCATTGAATCGCTGGAGGGCATCAACGGCGTGGATATTGAAAACGCCCGCTGCGAAATGGCGGCCATCGGCGGCTGCACCGGCAGCCATCTGCGTCCGCTCTCGCTGGCGGCAACGGCGGTACTGCATCAGCTGGCCGATTGTGAGATCGCCGCGATGTGCGGTGTGGAGGACTGGCACAGCATCATCGAGTTCCTGATGATGGGCGCCACTGCGGTGGAGATGGGCTCCGCCATCATGCTGCGGGGCTATGGGCACATCACCGAAACACTGCGTAAGCTGGAGGATTGGCTGCGGGAAAAGGGCTATTCTTCCCTAGATGAGCTGCGCGGCAACGCACTCTCCTCTCTTACCGCTTTTGAGGAGCTGCCAGAGCGCCTGCTGCGGGTCAAAATGGCCGCTCCCTGCGATGGCACCTGCCCCGATGGCTGCCGAGCACGCTGTTTCGGTGCCTGCCTGTACGATGCCATTTCTCAGGGGACGGAGGGCATCACCGTCGATGCCGCCGCCTGCAGCGGCTGCGGCCTATGCGTCTCCCTCTGCCCCAAAAAGCTCTTCATTATGAAGTAAATTCCAGCCGGAGGGCCGCAGCTCTCCGGCTTTTGTTTGATATGAATGTAACAATTAACAAATGTTACATCAAAATGTTGTCCATTCCGCTGAAATATTGGCGGAAACGCAAAAAACTATTGAAATCTTGACGAATCCTTGCTAAGATGCAGATGTAACATATAATCAATGTTACATTAAGAAGCAAGCGCTTGATGTTACAAAAAGATCTGATGTTTTGGAAGGAGTTGTCCCCTATGTCAAAGATCCCCGTCGGCTACAGTCTGAATGACTGCCCGCCAATCAAAGAAACGGTCCCGCTGAGTATCCAGCAAATCGTCGTTCTCGTTTTTAATGTTCTGCCCGTTCCGCTGCTTATTGGCGCCGGCATCGGCCTTTCCGCCAGCGAGATCACCATTTTGGTGGCTGGCTGTCTGCTCGTCACCGGCATCGCCACCCTGCTGCAGACAATCGGCGTTGGCCCCATTGGCGCGCGCCTGCCCATCCCGCTGGAGTGCAGCTTTGTCTTCGTTGCCCCCGGCATTGCGCTGGGCGCCCAGTACGGTTTGGCGGCGTTCACTGGTGCCTGCCTCGTCGGCAGCATCATTACCACCATTCTGTGGACCGGCCTGCATAAGCAGCTCTCTATCCTGTTCAAGCCCTATATCACCGGCGCGGTCGTTATGGCCCTGGGCCTCAGCCTTTGCAGCGTTGGCATTGGCTACTGTGCGGGCGGTGTAGGCTCCGCTGATTACGGCGATCCCATTAACCTGCTGCTGGCTGCCGGTACCATCATTATCATGGTCCTGCTCAACCACTTCTGCAGCAAGAACTTCCTTTCCAAGGCTTCTCCCCTCATCGCCATTCTGGTCATGAGCGCCGCGGCCGCCGCCTTTGGCAAGCTGGATCTTTCCCCCATTGGCGAGGAGGCATGGATCCGTATCCCCCAGCCCCTGCACTTCGGCATCAAGTTTGAGCTTGGCCCGATCATCTCCATCTCCATCCTGTGCTTCATTGCCCTGGTTGAACTGATGGGCGACCAGACCACCGCCTCCATGCTGGCAAAGAACAGCCTGCCCACCAGCCATGAGACCAAGGGCGGCGTACTGGCCCAGGGCGTTGGCAGCGTTATCTCTTCCATGTTCAATATGGTTCCCGTCATCAGCGGCAGCGCCAATATCGGTCTGTGCGGTCTTTCCGGTGTTACCAGCCGCTATGTCACTGCCATCGCCGGCGGTGTAGTAGGTCTCTGCGGTCTCTGTCCCAAACTCTGCGCTGTATTCTCCTGCATTCCCTCCGCTGTTTTGGGCGGCGTGGCCCTCTCCGCTTTCGGCACCATCCTGGTTTCCGGTATGAATGTCATCCATAATGGCGGCCCGCTCACGGCCCGCACCACCACCATCGTGGCCATTTCTCTGGCTGTCGGCGTTGGCTTCAGCGCTGCCTCCGATGCTCTTGCGGCTCTGCCCTTCTGGGCCTCCAGCCTGCTCAGCGGCGTACCCGGCACCGCCATCACCGCTGTTGTTCTCAGCCTCATCCTGCCTGAGAAAAAGGAAGAAAAGGCCGCCTGATCCCGGCGAAAGGAGAAAACATTATGAAAACTGTACTGTACCAAAATGCCGATTGGATCATCACCATGGATGAGGAGCGCCGCCGCTACCGTCATGCGGATCTGCTCATCAGCGGCAAAGAGATCAAGGCCATCGGCAAAAACCTCAAGGACACCCTTGGCGATACCGTCGCCATCGATGAAGTAGTAGATGCCAGCGGCCGCGTTATCCTGCCCGGCTTTGTCAATACACATCATCACACCTGGCAGACTCTTATCCGCAACATTAAGGCCACTCAAGGCCTGCGCCTGGAGCCCTGGCTCACCACCATGTACGAGATCTATAAGGACCTGAACACTGATGTAGCCCGTGCCGGTGTGTATGTGGCGCTGGGCGAGGGACTGAAAACCGGTATCACCACCTCCAATGACCTGTGGTATCCCCACCCCATCGGCGTTACCTGCCTGGTGGATGCCGAGATTGAAGCGGCCAAGGAACTGGGCATCCGCTTCCATCCGGTGCGCAGTTATCACTCCGTCACCAGCGATATTGTCCCTCCCGAGGTGGTGGACAGCATCGAAGGCGTTATGGGCGATGCCGAGCGCCTGGTAAAGAAGTACCACGATCCTTCCCGTTTCTCGATGTGTCAGGTCGGCATCGGCCCCAGCATCGCCTATTATGAAACGGAAGAAATCGTCCGTGCTACCATCGATCTGGCCGAAAAGCTGGACATCAAAGTGCATGGACACCTGGCGGAAAGCCGTGGCGAAGTCGCCTTTGTGGAGGAACACTACGGCTGCCGGCCCGCCGAATGGTTTCGTCGTCACGATCTTTTGGGCGACCGCTTCTACTACGCCCACTGCATCCACCTTAACGATGAGGAGGTACAGCTGATGGCGGATACCAACACCGGCATCTCCACCTGCCCCATCTCCAATATGTACCTCAGCTCCGGCTCCTGCCGGATCCCCGAGCTGCTGCGTGCCGGCGTTAAACGCTTCGGCATCGGTGTGGACGGCGCTGCCAGCAGCAACTCCGCCAGCATGATGGAGGAGATTCGCGTCAGCTATCTGCTCAATCGTCTCAGCTGGGGCGATGACTCCATCGGCTGCGAGGACATTCTGTACCTTGCCACCGCCGGCGGTGCCGCGACACTGGGTCGTGATGACATCGGTCATCTCGCCCCCGGCATGGCGGCGGATTTCACCCTAATGAACTGGAACCAGCTGCAGTATGCCGGCGGCTGCAATGACCCTGTGGACTGTATTGTCCTCAGCGGTGATGCCCGCATGATCGAAACCGTCGTGGTCAATGGCGAAACCGTTGTAAAGAACGGCCGCCTGACCAAAGTGAACGAGGAAGAAAAACGGGACTACGCAGCCGCAGTGGGCCGTGAGCTGCTCACCAAAGCTTCTGCCCGTATCCCCGGTCTCAAGGCCGACCTCGTATAATTTGATCTTCCCTTCTGACCTCCTCAAATAACCTCTATACAGCACAGCAGTCCCCGGCCGTCATGGCCGGGGACTGCTTGCATTAGGCATTCAATCAATGGTGTCCCTAATGAGACACTTATATGCCCTGATATTACAAAAGAAAATAATTTAATAATTTTCCATTCAGATTATTCATCATAAAACATTATTTTTCGACAAAGATTTCTTGATTTTCAGTCAAAAATGCTATATTACAGAATTAACAATAAATCTTATATAGAAAGGGTAATTTTTGTGCGCGAACCAAATACGGAAGAAATGACAATGTCGAAATTCTACGCGGCAGTCGGGGGAGACCTTTCCGATGTGCTGGAGCGGCTGGAGGATCTAGACATTGTCAAATTTTATTTACCGGAATTTGAGAATGATCCCTCCTACGAGGGGCTGATGCAGAGCCTGAAGAATGGCGACCTGCAAAGCGCCTTCCGTGCGGCGCACACACTAAAGGGCATCGGTTATAATTTGGGTCTGAACCGGCTGGGAGACCGCGCAGCAGCCCTTTGCGAAGTACTGCATACTGGGAGCGTCCCCGCACCGAAATTACTGCGGCAGTTGACAGAGGAATACTGCTGTGTGATCGATGCGATCCATGAGCTGAAAAGCGAAATTTAAGTAGAAATTCAAATGATCAAGGGTTTTCTCTTCCAATTTCTCGGTAAAGCGCGCCAAAATCAATGTTTGGCCCATTTTCTCCCCTTATTCTGCTACAATCAAGACACCAAAGCGGAAAGCACCGAACCAGGTGTTTTTTAAGAGAGTATTGAGGAGGAAAGAACTATGGTAAACTATTATGTGATCAGCAAGAACGAGAAAGCGGTCGGCCAGGGCGGAGAAACCCTGTACGGGGTATGTGCCTGCACCCTGCACGATGGCGTTATGGAAGTGCAGAACTGCATCTACGGCATATCCGGTGATCTGGCCTGGCTAAAGACGCTGCGGGGTAAACTGAATGACGGCGAGGTGGACCCGGTGCATCTCGGCGATATTATAGCGGATGAACTGTACATGAGGGCGCATTGACTGTGCCCTCTCATCCGGGAAGGACCTGTTTTTATGCGTTTGGCAATTTGTGATGACAATGAGCTGGAACGGAGAATCTTGCACAGCCTGCTTAAAAAATACTTTTCCGAAGCATCCATCAGCTGCGAATTCACCTTATATGACCGCGGAACAACACTTTACTATGATATTATGGATGGAATGGAGTTTGATATCATCTTCCTCGACCTGTTCATGGAGGATTCCTTCGGCCTGACAATCGCGAAAAGTCTGCGGGAGCTCTTCTACCGTGGCAGAATCGTATTCTGCACCGCCAGCGCCGATTATGCACTGGATAGCTACAGCGTCTATGCCTCCGGATATATCGTAAAGCCGTACCGGATTAAGGATATCCGGCACACGCTGGATTGGCTTCTGCAGGAATACCAAAGCGGTAGCTATGGGCTTGTGCAAAAATCCTCGATCAAATTTATCCCGGTCAATGAGATCATGTATGTGGAAAGCAGCAATACAAAGTGCATCCTGCACCGGGCAGATGGCCGCACCTACCATGTGTATAAAAAGCTGAATGAAATAGAGTCAGAGCTTAATGACGCACGGTTTTTGCGCTGCCACCAAAGTTACCTGGTCAATATGAATTATGTCAGCGAGGCCAATGACAGTTTCGTGCTCCAAAATGGGGATATGGTACTCATCCGGGCAAAAAGCAAACGAATGATCCTGCAAAAGGTACTGGAATATAAGGAGAAAACATACAGAATGCGCGACTATTTATCGAAGCACAGCATGGTGTGACAACTTTGCCGTAAAAAAGCTGCTGCTCCACGATGGCCTGCAAAGCGGGTAAAATCATTGCAAAGAAATAGCACAGGGCGGAAAAGACATCGAGGCCGTTCTTGTGAAGCGCAATCATTCGCATAGCACTACTGTGTAAAATAGAAAGGGGGGTTCTCGTGCCCACCATTGTTGCCCTGGGCGAAATGCTCATTGACTTTGCCCCGGTGGCTGCCGACGCCGCCGGATACCCAACGCTAAAGGCCCAGCCGGGCGGTGCGCCCTGCAATTTTCTCGCCGCATTGCAAAAATACGGCTGCTCCACCGCAATGATCGGGAAGGTCGGGGACGACCGCTTTGGTTGCCTGCTCATTCAAACCGCCGCCGATTGCGGCATTGAGACCCGTGGCATCATAAAAGATGCCGCTGCCTTCACCACCATGGCATTTGTCACGCTGGATGCCGAGGGAAACCGGGAATTCAGCTTTGCCCGCAAGCCCGGTGCAGATACCTGCCTGACCGAGCACGAGGTGGATTACAGCTTGATCGACGCCTGCCGGGTGTTCCATTTCGGCACATTAAGTCTGACCGATGAGCCCGCGCGAACCGCGACCCAAAAGGCGGTGGCATACGCCAAGGCGCGGGGCAAGCTCATCAGCTTTGACCCCAACCTGCGCAAACTGCTTTGGCCGGACGACGCCACGGCAGCAACGCAGATGGAGTGGGGGCTGCATCAAGCGGATATCGTCAAAATCAGCGATGAAGAAGTGGATTTCCTGTGGCACACCACTCCGGCGGCAGCGGCGCAAAAGCTGCTGCGGGAGTACGGCGTCCGCCTTGTTTACATCACCATGGGCCCCCGGGGCTGCTATTTTGCCAACCACAGCGGCAGCGGCACGACCGCCTGCCCCACCGGCATCCATGTGTTGGATACCACGGGAGCCGGGGATATCTTCGGCGGAAGTGCCATGAGCCGGCTGTTGAAGCTTGACAAAGCCCCGGAAGCGCTGTCGGCAGAGGAGATGTCCGCCATCACCCGCTTCGCCTGCTGCGCCGCCAGCCTCTCCACCCGCCACCACGGCGGCATCAACAGCATCCCGGAGGAACAGGAAGTGCTGGAGCTTATGCGGCAGGGATAATGCCCGCAAACCCGCTTGAATACAACAAAAAAAGGCCCCCACTCTTTCGAGTGGGGGCCTTCTGGTTACGGAGGGAGGATTTGAACCTCCGAAGGCCCTCTTGCGGTGCCCGTCTCATTGCTCGCTTATGCGTCGCACTCGCCGACCGCTGCGCCAAATTCTTCTCCCTACATCCGCCACTGGCGGCGGTCGAAGAATTTGCCCCGGGTTAACCCTCCGGTCGAAGGTTCAAACCCCATTTTACAGCAAAAAACAATCCCCCGACCAAATGGTCGAGGGATTATTTCTGGCGCGTTGCACCAAAAAAGATATTTTGCTTTTTTGTGTTATCGAAGGCTATTTCTCCTTCATAAACCAAGAGTCAAGATGATGACTCTTGGTTTATTTCATTTTTCACATTGGTCTGCGATAATAACTGCAACGGAATATCAGAAACTGTGTTCAATCAGCCAACGCTCGGCTTTCAGAACTTCTTCCGTACTCATTATTAGTTGCCCCGCCACTTCTCGGAATGACTCTGCAAGAATTTCTTTGGCTGTTTTTCGTTTCATTTTGTTCACGCTGTTCCATAAATGAATTCAATTCCCGTGGCAATGATGATCTGTACAGTGGTCGTGGCCGCAGTCGCCATCATGATGATGGCCATGATGGTCACAGCGGGCTTCGGGATCATATTCCAGTTTCCCCTCGGCCAACGCTTTTGCCGCTTCGTCTGCCGACCCCTGAACGCCGGCATAGAGCTTGATCCCTGCATCTGACAACGCCATCTGCGCGCCCAAGCCGATTCCGCCGCAGATCAGGGCATCTGTTTTTGCGGCCTGCAGGAAACCTGCAAGTGCACCGTGTCCGCTGCCATTGGTGTCAACGACCTGTTGATTGACGATTTTCCCATCCTCCACGTCATACAGCTTGAACTGCTCGGAATGGCCAAAGTGCTGAAAAACCTCTCCGTTTTCATAGGTAACTGCGATTCTCATAACATGATCTCCTTTGATCTTAATAATTTGTGGGATATCAACCGGGGGGAAATGATAGTTGCCACCAACAATCAGAAGACGCTTACCGCTCACCAGCATATCTGCCATCTTTTTTCTGGCGCTCTCGTAGATTGCTGTCACGGTCGTTCGTGAGACGTTCATTCTGGAAGCACATTCTTCCTGATTAAACCCCTCATGATCAAGGAGCCGAATCACCTCGTATTCATCGACCGTCATCGTTATGCTGTTGCTAGTATCAACGTCATCCGGCGAAAAACTGCGAAACATCGGCAGCTTGCCGATCTGTCTGCATCGTGTCGGGCGCGGCATAGGCTTCATCTCCTTCCTGTATAACAGTATAGCGCAATTACTGACATATGTCAATAATACGCGATAGAAAAAGCCTTCAGCTCTGGCTGAATGAATCGCCCACTGCCGAGGACTTTGTGTCAATATTGATCCCTGTCTTTGCCCGATGGTTTACCATGGGCGAAGCACGAGGGGAATATGTCTGACAGTAGCACATTCCTGCAATTGTTTCTCAAGCTGCTCCGCCTTGTCATGCGCGGATAGAACGATGCTTTGCGAATCCGCACGAGACAGATCATTATTTTACTTTTTTTGTTATCAAGCGCTCTTTCTCCTTCATAAACCGGGAGTCAAGAGGATGACTCTTGGGTTATTTCATTTTTGCCCGAAATCTGCCATAATACAGTCAGCCAAAGGGAGACAACTTATGATGACAATGTTGTATTCACCTTAAAGGACAGGAAGTAAGTCACGATATAGGGAATAATATAACAGGCCGCTTTGATGGTTGATTTCCGTCTCGCGGCCT
>ERZ836877.303-NODE-303-length-87120-cov-7.641555_pt1 | contig 87120 bp, 76 predicted proteins | sample MGYA00519469_ERZ836877 | MGnify/ENA primary metagenome ERZ836877 (study PRJEB31850, sample SAMEA3708809) | human gut metagenome | biome: human gut; feature: human-associated habitat; material: faeces | place: China | collected 2014 ...
CAAGATAAGCGCCAAGGTCAAACCAGTAATGACCTGTCGGCTCGATACCTACGATCACATCTGACTTTCTGTACTTGTCCTGCAAATGCTGCATCCATGATTTGAAAGATTCAAAACCTTCTCTGCTGTTGCTAAATGTAAAGACTTTTCCAAGCTCAATGCCTCTCCAGTCAAATGCCCTGGCGTACTGTGTTGTACTTCCGATATCGATTCCGACTACCAAAGTTGATTCTTTTACTTGATTGATTTTTTCATTCTGCTTATAATTCATTTGTGGGTGTCTCCTTTGAACGATGATTAATTAACCTGCCAGTTAACAATCATTATTCTATGGGTGGCACTCATTTTTTGCAAACCGGTTATTTGTTACTTAACAGGAATGCTCCTTCATGGTCTCTCCCGGCATTGGCAAATGCAAAAGCCGCCAAGAAGATGTTAATAGATTGCTCTACATCTTCCTGGCGGCTTATTCTTGTATTCTTTTATAATTACTAATTTACAGAAAAAAAGTTAATATTATTTGTCAACACTGTGTTGGAATATCAAGGAAACTAAAGCTCTTATTTATAGTCTCATTACTTTTCCAATCATATGCCTTTAATATTCTAGCTCGCTCATCATATCTTTCTTCCGGTGTTCTAATTGCAAAATATGTATTAAAGACAGCCTTCGGTATTCGTGATTTCTTCTTCAAATATCTATTTTGTTTTTGTGCCATTTCTGTAATAAAATCATTACTATCCTTGATTAAATTTTCTTCAACTTCATCTGTTGCCAATGCTTCAAGCATTATTTTTTCAATTGCCCCTGTTTCATTTTCAGGAAGACATCTAAAGCATAAATCTACCTGACATAATCCAAAAATAAAATTATTTATTGTCCACTTAGTATTATTATTTATATCTCCTTCTACAAATTGAGCATCTAAATTTTCATTAATTTGTTCAATAAATATCCTATTACTATCTACTGTATCATGATCTATTAGAACAATGACTCTATCAATAAACTCTTCTTTCCTAGTTACATATTCTAATTGGTCTTTTATTGACTTCATTTTAATCGGAATATTTGTTATTCCACCACAACTATGAATTTCAATGCTAGCACCATTCTTTTTTAATGTCTTTTTTAACAATTTATTGGTTACTGCATTTTCTAAAAATCCTTCATACTCCCAGCCATATCTATACTGAAGAACATATTGTATCATTAATAAATCCGTTGTACCTTCGCAAAGAATAACCGCTCTCATCTATCTCAACTCCAATCCATATTCGTCCATTAACTGTATTGCCTTTATTGCATCAACATTACGTACCTTCACTCCGTTCTCGGTATTTACTAAAGTGATCATTCTAATATCTTTCTGCATTTCTGGAGAACACTTTAATACAGAATTTATCGCTTCAAGACTATGAGATGTCATAAAAATTTGCACATTTAATTTTGCAGCATTCTCAATAATCCACTTAAAAACATTTCCCATAACAGAAATATGAATTGCGGTTTCAAATTCATCTAATAGCAATATCCCATTTTTAGCTTTCAACACTGCACTCAAAAGCAACATAGCCTTTTTCATGCCATCTCCATAAGCATTTAATATCAATCCTTCCTTAAATTTCTTTGATAAAACAACATATTTTCTTGCATAGGTTCTCTCTTCTTCTACCGAATTTATCGAAATAAAGTCTGGGTCAAACTCCCTCATAATATCCACAAATTGCTCATATAATTCAGGATTCGTCATCAATGCATTCAAATATAAGGTATTATTAGCATGCTGAGTAGGTGATATATATACAACATTATTTATTATATTTACAATGTTATCTTGGTATTGAGCACCTCTTTGAATGCTATATATCTTGTCTTCACCACAATTCTCACCGTTTATAATGTATTGTATATCTAGTACTGATGACTCATACTCATTGTGTTCGTATTCACTTTTATTTTCATGTAATACATATCCACCATTTGCATTTAATTGTTCATCCGATAAAATTGTCTCAGAAAACTGTCCTAATAATTGAACGGAAAAAGGGATTCCCTCATTTTTGCCGGAATAAGAAATATAAGTTTTGTTCATTTCATTATTAATAGGGAATAAGGATTTCATTGTATCATAAAACGTCGTATACATACGAGGACCATTATTGCCCTCTCTTTTTCCCAATACTCTCCATGCACGCAAATTATTCGGTCCTTGAAGGCTTTCAATCACTTCTAAGATACTCGTTTTTCCCGTATTATTTTCCCCTGCAATTATATTTACCTTGCCAAGAGTATCTAATTTTAAATTATCAATTCCTCGAAATTTTTCGATTGTTAATTCTGAAATCATTTATTTTTCCTTTTCATCAATAAACAATGTAATTTTTTAGTTGCAATTACTATTTTTCATGTCATTATATTAATAATATTATTGTATGTCAAATTCAAATGTTTATCAACAAAATATCCATGAAATAATTTAAAAGTTTAACAACCACATAATATTTTTGAAATTCATATGAACAAGAACCCCATTACCGATATTTCTACCAGTAATGAGGTTCTTATACCCTATATTTATACTACTATCCACATCTCCGCTGTCAGATCGTACCACTGTCTTTTGCGGAGATATGCCCCATAATTCTTGCGATAACGCAATGCCTTCTCGTAATCTATCTTCACCTCATAGAGGTAAAGCAGATGATTACCTTTTAGCCTATCTTTCGGCAATAGCAGCCTGTGCTGCTGCCAATCTTGCGATAGGTACACGGAAAGGTGAGCAGGATACATAGTCAAGACCAATCTTGTGGCAGAATTCTACGGATGAAGGATCTCCACCGTGCTCACCACAGATACCGATGTGAAGGTTTGGATTAACTGGCTTACCTAACTTGATAGCCATCTCCATTAACTTACCAACACCTGTCTGGTCTAACTTAGCAAATGGATCGTTCTCGAAGATCTTTGTGTCATAGTAAGCATTTAAGAACTTACCAGCATCATCACGAGAGAAACCAAATGTCATCTGAGTTAAATCGTTAGTACCGAAGCAGAAGAAGTCAGCTTCCTTAGCAATTTCATCAGCTGTAAGAGCTGCTCTAGGAATCTCAATCATAGTACCTACTTCATACTCTAACTTAACGCCTGCAGCTGCGATTTCAGCATCGGCTGTTTCAACAACTACTTTCTTAACATATTTTAATTCCTTAACTTCGCAGATAAGAGGAATCATAATTTCAGGCTTAACTGTCCAGTCATCATGTTCCTTCTGAACTTCGATAGCTGCACGGATAACAGCCTTTGTCTGCATCTTAGCAATTTCAGGATAAGTAACTGCAAGACGGCATCCTCTATGACCCATCATAGGGTTGAACTCATGAAGTGATGCACAGATAGCCTTTACTTCTTCTACAGACTTATTCTTAGCCTTTGCAAGCTTCTCAATATCAGCTTCTTCTGTAGGAACGAACTCATGAAGAGGTGGATCCAAGAATCTGATAGTAACCGGGTTGCCTTCAAGTGCTTCATACAGAGCCTTGAAGTCTCCCTGCTGATAAGGAAGGATCTTCTCAAGAGCTTCTTCTCTTTCTTCTACTGTATCAGAGCAGATCATTTCACGGAAAGCAGCGATTCTTTCAGGATCAAAGAACATATGCTCTGTACGGCAAAGACCGATACCTTCTGCACCAAGTTCACGAGCCTTCTTAGCATCTGCTGGAGTATCTGCGTTTGTTCTAACCTTTAACTTTCTATACTTGTCAGCCCAAGCCATAACACGACCGAACTCACCAGCGATAGAAGCATCTACTGTAGGGATGATGCCTGCGTAGATGTTACCTGTTGTACCATCAATGGAGATTTCAGAACCTTCTGTAAATGTCTGTCCAGCTAATGTGAACTTCTTGTTCTCTTCATCCATAACGATGTCGCCACAACCGGATACACAGCAAGTACCCATACCACGTGCAACTACTGCAGCGTGAGATGTCATACCACCACGAACTGTCAGGATACCCTGAGCAGCCTTCATACCTGTAATGTCTTCAGGAGATGTCTCCAGACGAACAAGTACTACCTTTTCTCCTCTAGCAGCCCACTCTTCAGCATCATCAGCTGTAAATACAACCTTACCACAAGCAGCACCAGGTGAAGCACCAAGTCCCTTGCCAAGAGGTGTAGCAGCCTTTAATGCCTTAGCATCGAACTGAGGATGTAATAATGTATCAAGGTTACGAGGATCGATCATAGCTACTGCTTCAGCTTCTGTCTTGTGTCCCTCGTCAACTAAATCACAAGCAATCTTCAATGCAGCCTGAGCTGTTCTCTTACCGTTACGGCACTGTAACATATAGAGCTTCTTGTTCTCAACAGTGAACTCCATATCCTGCATATCATGATAGTGGTTCTCAAGGAGCTCGCAAACCTTAACGAACTCTGTATATGCTTCAGGGAACTCCTGCTCCATCTGAGCAATAGGCATAGGTGTACGAACACCGGCAACAACGTCCTCGCCCTGCGCGTTCTTTAAGAACTCACCCATGAGCTTCTTCTCGCCTGTTGCAGGATCACGTGTAAATGCAACACCTGTACCGGATTCATCATTTAAGTTACCGAATACCATAGGCATTACGTTAACTGCTGTACCCCATGAATAAGGGATATCGTTATCACGACGATATACGTTAGCACGAGGATTATCCCATGAACGGAATACTGCTTCGATAGCTAACTTTAACTGTGTAACAGGATCTGAAGGGAAATCTTCACCTAACTGGTTCTTGTATTCTGCCTTGAACTGTTCAGCCAGTGTCTTTAAGTCATCTGCTGTTAATTCAACATCGTACTTAACACCCTTCTCTTCTTTCATCTTATCAATAAGCTGTTCAAAATACTTCTTACCAACTTCCATTACAACGTCTGAGAACATCTGAATGAAACGTCTGTAAGAGTCATATACGAAACGCTTAAATTTAGGATCTGGGTTGCCAGCAATCATTGCTTCAACTACTTCATCATTCAGACCTAAGTTTAAGATTGTATCCATCATACCTGGCATGGAAGCTCTCGCACCTGAACGAACAGATACAAGAAGAGGATTCTTAAGATCTCCGAACTTCTTACCATTAATCTCTTCCATCTTCTTAACGCCGTCCATAGCCTGTGCCATGATCTCGTCGTTAATCTTGCGGCCATCCTCATAGTACTGAGTACAAGCCTCTGTTGTAATTGTAAATCCCTGTGGAACAGGAAGGCCGATGCTTGACATCTCAGCGAGGTTAGCACCCTTACCACCGAGAAGGTTTCTCATTGTCATGTCGCCTTCGCTAAACATATAAACCCACTTCTTCATTTACTCACGATCTCCTTTACCTGATTTGGTTTACCCTTTTATTAGTAACCCTTCTTTGGTGTCTGTATCGGTCTTGTCAAAATACACGATTGCGTACATTTTGACTGACGCTTCTACGTTGACATGACTCAATGATAAACATAATATGGTTAATTGTCAATAATTTATCAAATAAAAATTGAAAAAATTTGCAGCTTTGTTTTATGTTTTCATTCTTTCATATTCTTACATGAAGATTATCTAATTATAGGCATTATTGTAACATTTTGGTGTAAGCTCTTTCATATAATGTCTGTTCAATTTGTGCCGTTTCTTGCTATTTTATTATATGTAAGACTTTTCACATATATTGCCTTTTTAATCATTTTCAGCATCAAAACAGGTAACATAATCTGTCCTTTTTACCTATCTTATAAACAGAAAAAGGAATCATCTGATCTTCTGTAATAATATACTGAATCTGAAAGTACTTCCTCTTTTTCTACCTGAGACTGATTAATCTCCCTTACCATTTCTTTTAATTGTTCGCTCTCCTGTGTACCATCGGAAGGCAGAAGGATCACTTCATGGATGGATGAGGGAAGCACATACAGATCCTTGTCTACTACCATCGCAAAATCTTTTAAAATATCTTTATACAGAATACAGGATGCACCATTTATCCTTGATTTGTTACTCAGTACATACATGGGTACTTCCTGCTGCATATCCTCTATTTCCTCATCATCTATCCCACCTAATGCTTTCATTTCTTCCAGAACGGTATTCATATCCGCCAGCTCATATCCCTGTAATAATGGCGTATTCTCCAACGCGCACTCATATAATTCACGGGCATTGACCTTCCACAGCTGAAGATGCACATTGTGTATCAGAATGGATGCATTACCAAATCTTTCTTCTGAAACAAGACACTGGAACACAATAGACAGGTCATGGAAGGGAATATATGGAACATCCCTTAATAACTCCCGGTTCTTCTCTGTATTGATCAGTTTAAAAATAATTCTGGATCTCACAGTCTCATAATTCAGGAAAAATTTCATATCAATGCTGCGATTGATCTTATTTCTCTCATATGTGTCAATCACTTCATCAATAACAGTTCCAAGGGTAGTATCTCCATTTTCATATGCATCATAATATGGATTCAGATAAATTGTCGGTGAAATATTACTGTCATCCTGCATTAATGTGATTCCCCTCAACACTACGCCGTTGTTTTTCATAACATCATTCAGCTTCACACGGTAATTCTCGCCTGCTCTCTTCTCAACTTCTCTCTGTACTAATGTTGTAAAATTGGTAAATTCCATAAAATATAATATCTCCTTATTTCATCTTTTTTCAAAATTTGCGTACAAAAAACCATGAAGCGTACTGCAATTTCTAATACTCTCCATGGTTCAAAAGACTCGCCTACTATATTCTATTTACCAAACATTCTCATAAATCCGAATTCAATATACTATACCATTTCGCTGAATGCAAGCCAAATGTAAAAACTCGTACTAAACTTTCTTACAATAAAAAAGAACCCAAGACTATGCTTGAGTTCTCTTTAAATCTTCTAAATTATACTCTGGACAGATATTCACCTGTTCTGGTATCGATCTTGATTACGTCTCCTGTATTTACGAATAAAGGAACGCTGACAGTAGCACCTGTCTCAACAGTAGCAGGCTTGGAAGCACCTGTAGCTGTATCGCCCTTAAATCCAGGCTCTGTATCTGTAATAGTCAGTTCTACGAACAGCGGAGGCTCGATTGCGAATACATTACCGTTGTGAGAACATACCTTAACCATCTCGTTCTCCTTAACGAACTTTAAGGAATCGCCAACCTTGTCTGCATTCAGACCAACCTGATCGTAAGACTCTGTATCCATGAAGTAGTATAAATCACCATCTTCATACAGATACTGCATATCTTTTCTATCAATACGTGCCTGAGGACATTTCTCTGTAGGTCTGAAAGTCTTCTCAACTACACCACCACTGATGATGTTCTTTAACTTGGTTCTAACAAATGCTGCACCCTTACCAGGTTTTACATGCTGGAATTCAATAATCTGATAGATACTATTCTCGTACTCGATTGTAATACCATTTCTGAAATCTCCTGCTGATATCATAAACTGTTTCCTCCTAAATTTTCACGTTTCACGTTTAGAATCCATTGACCATTCTATAACAAAACCGGTCACATTTCAACTGTTTTTTTTATTTATCACCCAATCTATCGCCATTAAGTACCCATTCAGTCCCTGTCCATAGATCTGATAGTCACAGGCAGGCTTTGTTACGGATGTCTTACGGAACTCTTCTCTCTGGGTAATATCAGAAATATGAATCTCTACCTTTGGTACTGTAATGCTGGCAAGCGCATCACGAATCGCATAGGAATAATGTGTATATGCACCGGGATTGATGATGATTCCCTCTGTTCCGTTAAAATATGCTTCCTGAATCTTATCAATAATAGCGCCCTCATGATTAGACTGCCATACTTCTATCTCGCAGCCTGTCTCCTGTGCTTTCTGTTCAATCAGATTCACCAGATACTGATAATCCTGCGTACCATAGATTCCTTTTTCACGAATTCCAAGGAAATTGAGATTCGGTCCATTAATTACTAACAGTTTCATAGCATTTTCCTATACCTTTCCTGTATTATTTCAGCAAGCTCCTGCTGTTTATATGTATCTACCTGCACAATATAATGTGCTGTACTCTCATAGGCTTCTCTACGCTGTTCCATCATATCACGTATTCTTGACAAAGGATCTTCACATTGTAGAAGCGGTCGTTTCGTATCTTCCTTTACTCTCTCATATATCGTTTCTGCTGAAGCCTTCAGATAAACTACATATCCCAGCTCTCGCAACAGTTGCCGATTTTCTTCCCTGACAGGCATGCCGCCTCCGGTGGATACGATCATTCCCTCTCTTTTTAACCGTAATAATTCTTTCAAATATGCAGTCTCCATATCACGAAATGCCTTTTCCGAATCCTGCGCGAAGATCTCACTGATCGTTCTGCCCTGTTTCTCTTCGATTCTTTCATCAGTATCCAGAAAAATCGCACTCTCCAGCCTGGCAAGGCTTTTGCCCACTGTAGTCTTACCACAGCCCATATAGCCGATTAGGATAATGTTCTTCTTCATACGGTAGTCCTCAGCATTTCATATAATTTGTAAGCACTTTCATCTTCTATTTTGCACTGATTCCAGAGTTCAAAGGCTTCGATTCCCTGATACAACAGCATCTTCAGACCATTATAAGCCGGCGCTCCCTGTTCTTTTACCAACTGCATGAATCTAGTCTCCCAGGGTCTGTAGATCAGATCATAGCCGGCTTTCACTTTATGATAAAAAGCCGGGTCCGTAATGACAGCATCCTCTACATGAGGGTATAGCCCGACGCTGGTACTCTGAATCACCAGATATTTCTCATCCGCAAGCTTATCATAATCGGACATGGCAAGAGTCTCTACACAGCTTCTGCCTTCTGCGAGGTTGACTTCCTTCGCCACCTCGTCTGCCTTCTCTACTGTTCTGTTCAAAAGCCATACATGCGCTGCTCCTTTCGCTGCACACATGAATGCTACTGCCCTGCCGACACCGCCTGCACCAAGAACAATTACCTGTTCTCCCTGGATAGACACACCATCACTGCTCATAGCACGATACAGACCTGTCATATCTGTATTATATCCTTTATAGCCACCATCTACTCTGACAAGTGTATTTACAGAACCCATTTTCGCAGCCAACTCATCTATCTGTGCCAGATATGGAATTACATCATTTTTATAAGGTACTGTCACATTGCAGCCAAGAATATGCAGTCCATATGCACCCTTTATGGCATCTTCCAATCTGCCCTGTTCTACCAGAAATGGTACATAGACCATATTTACATCCATCTGCTGTGCCAGATAATTATGAATCATAGGTGAAAGTGTGTGTTCCACCGGATTGCCGATCAATCCACAAGTCCTTGTCAGTCCGTTAATCTCTATCATATTTTATCCCTGCCTAGTTACATTATTTGTAACTATTCAGAGCCATGCAAATTAAGGCAGAATATGCTTGTTTACAAGCATATTTGACTCAATTTATATGGCGAAGTAACCACATGAGCAAAAGAAAAGCTGTGAAACAGCGATTTTGCGAATGGGGTTCTGAATAGTTACCATTATTTGTGTATATGTCTTTTATAACAGAATAAAACGACTTTTTCAAGGTAACGTTTTAAAACGATCTGAATCTCTTCCTTAGGATGAATGGGTTTTACCAGAATAGAATAAATTCCTGCTTTATTCGCTCCCCACACATCTGTGAAGATCTGATCTCCTACGAACAACGTATTCTTCTCATCTGTATGCATGCGCTTCATAGCTTCTCTGTAATTAGCAGGATTGGGCTTGCCTGCTTTGTAGATATACTCTGCATCTACCGCATCACAGAACATCTTCACACGTGGCTCCTTGTTATTGGAAAGCATCATGGTCTGATATCCAAGAGCATGTAGTCTCTTAAATAAGGCAATAGCCCGCTGGTCGGCGGGCGCTCCATGTGGAACCAGCGTATTATCAATATCGAAGATAATTGCTCTGTAACCATCCTGATAATATTGTTCAAAATCTATATCATAAGTAGAATCCAGATATACATTGGGATATAAACGTTCCAGCATAATATTTATCCTTTATTATATAATATTTGCAGCCTCTAATAACAGCTTGGTGTAATCAGTCTGTGGATGGTTATAGATCTCATCAATGTCTCCCTGCTCCAGAATCTCACCACTACGCATGATCATCACTCTGTCGCACATCTGATAAACAACTCGCAGATCGTGAGATATAAACAGAATGGATATTCCCATCTCCTGATGCAGTTTAAGCAATAATCTGATGATCTGTGCCTGAATGGTTACATCCAATGCAGATACAGGTTCATCCGCAATCAGAAACTTCGTATCACACAACAGTGCCTGTGCTATCGCCACTCTCTGTCTCTGTCCGCCTGAAAGCTCATTTGGATAATGTTCCCGACACTTTCTGTCAAGCCCTACCTTATCCAGCATCTCATCCACTTTCTGACGTCTCTCTTCCGCAGAATAAGCATGTTTCATACGAAGAGGCTCCTCCAGAATCCAACCGATTCGCTTAGCAGGATTCAGTGAACCATATGGGTCCTGAAATACCATCTGCGGGTTGGCACAATCCAACCTGATTTCTCCATCATACTTCTTCTGCATACCAAGAAGTGCCTTCGCAAGAGATGTCTTACCGCATCCGCTTTCTCCTACCAGTCCGAGGATTTCTCCCTCTCTCATGGTAAAAGACACATTTTTCAGCGCATGCTTCTCTTCCTTCTTTCCATGAAAAAGGCTGCCTTTATCAGTATAATACACATTCAAATTCTTTACTTCAAGAATATTCTTCATATTGACCCCATATCATTATGCCAGATCCGGCTTCTCTAATCGCGGGATGGCATCAATTAACTGTTTTGTATATGCATCCTTGGGATGATAAAATATGTTCTCTGTGTCACCGGCTTCTACAATATCTCCCTTATTCATAACTACGATACGATGACACAGCCTCTTCACAAGGCTCAGATCATGAGAAATGAACAGAATAGATGTCTTTTTCTCCTGATTCAGTCTCTGCAGAAGCTTCACGATCTGGAGCTGGATTGTTACATCCAGTGCTGTAGTCGGTTCATCTGCAATCAACAGCCTGGGTTCACAGATCATGGCTGATGCGATCATGACACGCTGCCTCATGCCGCCTGATAACTCATGGGGATACTGCTTATAGACTTTCTCTGGCTGATCCAGTTCCACATTCCTGAGACTTTCGATAGCTCTCTCATAGCGCTCCTGCTTCGTCATTTCAGGTCTGTGCAGCCTGAGGCTCTCTTCTACCTGCCAGCCGATACGCTTTACCGGATTGAGGGAAGTCATTGGCTCCTGGAATACCATGCTGATATCATTGCCCTGATACTGTCTCAATAAGGAACGTTTCGCATGAAGGAGCTCTGTTCCCTCAAACAGAATCTCCCCACTCTTCTTCATATCATGACGTCTGAGAAGCCCTGCAATCGCCATGGCTGTCATGGATTTACCGGAACCGGATTCTCCTACAATACCTACAATCTCTCCCTGCTGTAAGGTCAGATTGAAGTCGTTTACTACACTCTCCGGTTTATCATGATCGTGAAACTCTATATTCAAATGCCTGATTTCTAATAATGTATCGCTCATCCTTACCTCACTTAAACAGCGGATCTCACGCCTTAATTCCATCTGCCAGCAATGATAATCCCAACACCATAAGAATAATCATAAGACCTGGGAAAATCGCATAATTCGGAGCCGAGAACAAATAGCTCTGTGCCTCAGAAAGCATACTGCCAAGGCTTGCCTCAGGGGGTTGTACACCAATTCCCAGATAGCTCATCCCCGCTTCTGCCAATACCGCATTATTAAACCCTATCATAACAGAAGATAATAATACAGTAACTGCATTAGGCAAAATGTGCACGAACATAATGCGCAGATTACCTACTCCGGCTAAATGGGCACTCTTAATATAATCCATATCCCTGTATTTTATAAATTCACCTCTGACAATACGTGCAAAGCTGGGGATAAATGCAATCCCCAATGCCAGCACTACATTATACTTGCCTGGGCCAAACAGACTGATAAAGATCAATGCCAGTAAAATACTTGGAAAAGCAAAAACAACGTCATTGATACGCATCAGTACTTCATCCAGCCAGCCGCCAAAGTACCCGGTGAATGCTCCGATCAGGACTCCAAAAAATACACCTATCAGCACAGTCAATATTGCGATTACAAAAGTATTTCCCATACCTTCCAGCACTCTTGAGAAAATATCCCTGCCAAAATTATCACATCCCATGATATGCTGTAGGGAAGGAGCTGCCAGCTTATTGGCACTATCCATCTTTGTAGAATCATAAGGCGTCCAGAAGAAGCCTATGAGAATCATAATTAGCATAACAACCGTTATGATTCCTCCCAGTATTAAATTCCAGTTCTTTTTCTTTTTCATACGCACCTCTTGAGCCTATTATTCCTGAACACTGATTCTTGGATCTACCAGCTGATAAATGACATCCACGCAGAAATTCGTAACAATGACCACGCATGCGATCAGTACGATGATTGCCTGTACTACAGGATAATCTCTGTAAGAGATAGATGTCAGAAGGATTCTTCCGATTCCAGGAATATTAAATACCTGCTCGATTACAATGCTGCCCACCAGCATATCTGCCAGAGTCATTCCCCATAATGTAATGACAGGAATCATGGCATTACGAAGAACATGTCTATATAAAACCTTATTGGTGTTATTTCCTTTACTATAAGCAGTTCTGGTATAATCCTTCTTCGATTCCTGTACGCATGCACTCTTAATCAGCTTCACAGACATTGCTATCTTGGGAAGTGCAATTGCAATACATGGATAAATCAGATACGCCAGAAATGCACCAAAATCTACATCATAGGATACGAAATTACCTGGTGTGAACCATTTCAGCACCAGTCCGAATACATAGGTCAGCAGAATACCCATAAAGAAATGAGGTACTGCCATCACAATCTGATTCAATACTGTAATACATCTGTCCATCCATTTACCGTTATGCTTGGCTGTATAGATTCCAATTGGCAGTGATACTACGATCATCAGTACAAAAGAAATCAGTGCCATCATCACTGTAATCGGTAATTTGGACAGAATCATAGACTGCACAGATACTTTATATTTATAAGACATTCCAAAATCTCCATGCAGGAATGCAATCAGCCATTGTCCATATCTCTGCAGGAATGGCTGATTCAATCCCATCTCTTCCCTAAGTGCCTCTAATCTCTCAGGTGTAGCCTCTGTGCCAAGCTGTGCCATAGCTGCATCTCCGGGGATGATATCAAAAGTCAAAAAGACGAGAAATGAAATCAACAGTAATGTAATAATCAATGTTACAAACTTCTTACCTACGTATTTCATATTCCCGTCTCCTTATTACTTATTCTGCAATATACAGCTTGGCAATATCCTGAATGTATAAAGGATAGAATTCATAGCCTGCATATTTCTTATTCAAAGCTACAAGCTCTGCCATATCCTGAATATATACATTGGCTGCTGTATTGGTCAGAATTGTCTCACACTCTTTATAATATTTCGTTGCTTCTTCATCAGATGCTGCTGCCTGTGCATTGGCATAAGCTGCATCATAATCTGCATTATTGTAATTGATGAAATTATTGTGTGCTGTAGATACGAAACGTCCTAATAAAGCGCCTGCTGTTAAGGTAGAAGCATCTACACCTACTACAGTAGCTTCAAATTCACGGTTCTTATATACATCACTTAACCAGCTCTCCCACTCGATCAACTCAATATTGGCGGTTACACCGATTGTCTTGAGCTGCTCTGCAAGTACTGTTGCAGTATCAATGTGTGGCTGATAGTTGGATGGAACCTTGATCGTAAAGGTAAATCCATCTGGATAACCTGCCTCTGTCAGAAGCTCCTTAGCTTTCTCTGCATCTGTTGTATAGACATCATTCAGCTCTTCCATGTAATATTTACCAAATGCAGGGAACATACTGCTGGCGATTGGTGTACCCTTACCATCAGCTGTAAAATCCAGAATCTCCTGTTTGTTAATGGCATAGCTTAATGCCTGTCTTACTTTTTCATTGTTAAAAGGCTCTACTGCGTTGTTCAGATACATAGCCTGTACCAGATTCATGGTTCCTTCCAGAATATCGAACTGATCGCCAAGCTGTGCAGCCTGTGTTGTAGTAAGTCTTGCCATCATATCAATGGAACCACCTTCAAGATTCATTACGATAGAATCACCATCTGCAATGACTTTAAGTGCTACATCCTCGATATGAGCAGGTTCACCCCAGTATGCATCGAACTTCTTCAATACCACATTCTCCTGTAAAGAACGTGATACAAACTTATATGGACCTGTACCTACAGGATTTGTCTCCAGATCATCTACATCAGCAGGAACGATTGCTGCATTTACTGTAGATACCAGCGCAAGGAAATCATCCTCCGGCTCTGTTAAACTAATTACGATAGTCTTATCATCCGGGGTTTCTACACTCTCTATATTAGAAAACGCCGAGATCAATGGTTCTCCTGTTCCATTGCCGGCGCATTTTTCAATCGAATACTTTACGTCCTCAACTGTAACAGGGTTTCCATTATGGAACTGAATGCCATCTCTTAATGTGAAAGTATATACCTTCTTGTCATCTGACACTGTATAATCACTTGCTACAGCAGGAATCAGATTGCCATCGCTGTCCGGCTTATATAAGCCCTCATAGATATTAAATAATATCTCCAGTGTTCCGGAACCAACTGCCTTATTTGGATCAAGACTGTTCAGATCCTGTGGAATACCAATTGTAATCTGCGATGCTTCTCCATCGGTAGTCTCAGCTGCCGCAGTCTCGCTGCCTGCTTCTGCTGCCGGTGTCGTTGCAACCTGTGAAGAGCCTTCCTCCTCCTTATCGCCTGCGCATCCGCCCAGTGCAATAGTCAGTGTAAGTAACATACTTACGAAAAGAACCTTACCAAATTTCTGTCCTCTCTTAGTCATGTTTTTACTCCTTTTCTTATTCGTCTATATTTAATTGTGTTAAGGTGGCATGAGTACAGCCATATGTACTGTCTCCCCAACCTTGTAAGATTGTATACAATTTCAAATCAAATTGCAAGATATTCTATTAACAATCTTGTACTTTATCAGGAACAAGAAAAGCAGTTATACTGTCCTACTTATTCAGGACCTTCTTCAGCTCGTCCATAAATGTATTGATATCCTTGAATTCACGGTATACGGAAGCAAATCTGACATAAGCTACTGCATCCAGATCCTTAAGCTTGTTCATGACCAGTTCCCCAATGATCTGGCTTGGAATCTCCTTCTCTTCCATACTGAAGATTTCTGTCTCCACTTCGTCTACAAGCTGGCTGATCTGTGCTGCACTGACCGGTCTTTTATGGCATGCTCTCAATACACCTGCTTCTATCTTGGCACGGTCATATGTCTCTCTGTTATTATCTTTCTTAATGATAATTAATGGAATCGTCTCTATCTTCTCATAGGTTGTAAATCTCTTATTACATTCATCACATACTCTTCGTCTGCGGATGGAATTGTTCTCCTCTGCAGGTCTTGAATCAATGACTCTCGTATTCTCATGGCCACAAAATGGACACTTCATATGTATACCTCCCCTTAATCGTCTGCAATACCTTTGAATAGTTAATAAATTTATTTTTAGTATAAAAGTAATCTGGTAACAAGTCAACAGATATGACTGATTATATGTCTACTAAAATGATATCCGGGCCTATCTGGCGAATACAGCAATAGGGAATCACAATCACTGAATCGTCTGTCAGGAATCCCCATAATCCCTTGCATCCGGGAACCATGATCTTCTGGATGCAGCCCTTGCATTCGTCAAACTCCATATCACATACATGACCTAATCTCTTGCAGTCCTTGATACTGATTACTTCTTTCTTACGAAATTCACAGAAACGCATACTGATTCCCCTATATGCTTTTATCTTATTCTATGCACCCTGAAACACAAATGTCCGTTCTCAATCAAGAGAACGGACATTTTATTACTTCAATTCTATTTCTGCTACATCTACAATCTCTCCTGCTGATTTACCAAGAAGAATTGCATATGTTCCTGCATCTGCAACGAATGCCTTTTGCTCCACATCATAATAAGAGAAGGCATCTGCATGAAGCTGCATTGTAATCTGCTTAGTCTCACCCGGCTCCAGATAGATCTTATCAAAAGCCTTTAGTTCCTTCTGGGCTTTCTTGACCTTAGGGGTCTTATCAGATACGTAGATCTGAGGTACTGCTGCACCTGCTCTGTCTCCTATATTGGACACATGGAAGCTGACTTCTACTTCCTTATCACCGGCTGTCTTAACAGTCAATCCTGCTAAACAAAAATCTGTATAGGACAGTCCATAGCCAAATGGGAATGCAGGTGCTACATCATATGTATCATAATAACGGTATCCTACAAAAATACCTTCCCCATAACGAACCTTATCCCCTCCTGGGAATTCACCCAATACGACTGCCGGGCAATCCTTCTCGCTTACCGGGAATGTCTCAGGTAAATGTCCTGATGGATTCACATGTCCAAATAATACTTCTGCCAGCGCATATCCGCCTTCCATGCCTGCATACCAGCTGTATAACAGTGTGGATGCCTGACTGGACCACGCACTCATATCTACAGGAGAACCCGCAACCATTGTAATAATGGTATCCGGTCTTACTTTTAACAATTCGCAGATAAGCTTATCCTGGTCATATGGCAGCTTCATACTTGTTCTGTCCTGACCTTCTGTATCATAATCATGAGTCAGACCACCAATATAAATGACTGCATCTGCATCCCTGGCTGCTTCCAGTGCATCTGCCATATATTCCTGATTCATGCGAGCCTGACGTGCTGCTTTCTCTTCACTTTTGGAAACTTCCTTTGGTGCTGGAGAATCCTGCTTATCCTGTTCCAGACTATCTGCCTGACCATTGCCACTCTCTTCTGTATTTGCCCAGATATTACCTATGTCTTCGTTATAATAGCCAGGTTTATAGATTATCTGTGTATTGCCGCCTAAGAGCATATGTAAGCCCATAAGTGGTGTAATCTCATATAATGCCTTAATCTCTGCACTTCCGCCGCCTGGGGCATGCATTCTGTTGGCATTCTCTCCTACAACCAGAAGCTTCTTGATCTTTTTGGAATCAAGAGGCAGCAGTTTCTTATCATTCTTTAAAAGGACAACGGATTCTTCCGCTGTGCGTCTGAGCGATTCCTTATCACGATAATCATTGTATGTGCCGGCTTTTCTCTCGCCATCCAGCATATGAAGCTCGTTCATGACATAAAGAATATGACGTACTTTCTCATCGATCATCTCCATGGATACTTCGCCCTTCTCCAATGCCTCTTTCATAGGATCTGCCATATAATATTCATTGAAGTTATCTGTAACAGACATCTCCATGTCAAGACCGTTCATGGCTGCTTCCTTTGTGGAATGCACGCCGCCCCAGTCAGATACCAGGATTCCTTCAAATCCCCATTCCTCACGCAGAATATCCTGTAACAGATACTTGTTATGGCAGCAGTGCTGACCACGAAGCTTGTTGTATGCTCCCATAAGTCCCTTGGCTTTGCCCCTCTTTACTGCTGCTTCAAATGCAGGTAAGTAGATCTCACGGAGTGCTCTTTCGTCCACATCCACATCCACGTCCAACCTTCTGGTCTCCTGATTGTTCAGTGCAAAATGCTTCACGCAGGAGGATACATCGTTTTCTTCAATACCCTGTACAAGCGGTACTACCATCTCTGATGTCAGATAGGGGTCCTCTCCCATATACTCAAAGCTTCTGCCACAGAGCGGAGTACGCATGATATTAATACCAGGCGCAAGAATCATGTCTTTCCCCCTGCCTCTGGCTTCCTTACCAAGTACCTGTCCTGTCTGATGCGCCAGCTCTCTGTTCCATGTGGCTGTCAATGCTGTATTACATGGCAGATAAGATACATAATCATAGGACTGTCCGATTTCATTCCAGTTATCAGGGTTGAAATCCTTACGTACTCCTCTTGGTCCATCTGATGTGATGAAAGGTGGAATCCCCAGTCTCTCTACGCCCTTTGTCGCAAAAAGTTCATTACCATGTATCATGCCAAGCTTCTCATCTGTAGTAAGCTGTGACAGTAGTTCTTCTAATTGTTCCTTCTTCATACCCTCTCTACCTTTCTCTATTTTCTTACAGACATTTTATATGTGAAATAATTATCATAGTGAACTATCCCAGTTTAACAGTCACCTTTTTGTATTGATAGTACAGATATTGTTAATAATTGTATTTTTCTCTTCACAGTATACAAAAAGAAACAAGCTAAGCCTGTTTCTTTCTTAATCTCATTCTTATTACGATATCTGCAATCACTGCTCCTATGAACATCACAAAACCAAGCAGCTGTGATACTGCTATCTGTGTACCCGGAATCAATAACTGGTCTGTACGGATTCCTTCTACGATGCATCTGCCGATTCCATAACCGCCTAAATAAATCAGACACATCTGTCCATCAAATTTCTTATGCTTACGAAATACGAACATTGCGGCCAAAAGGCACAGATTCCATACTCCCTCATAGAGGAAAGTAGGATGGACCTGTATGAAATCCACATCACCCATGGCAGCCATACCATCCAGATGTGTCTGCTTGATATCGCTGGCACGCACTGCATCTACAGGCAGTCTCATTGCAAACAAGGAATCTGTATAACCGCCAAATACTTCACGGTTGAAGAAATTGCCCCAGCGTCCGACAATCTGTCCAAGCACCAGTCCGAACACAGCGCAGTCACCTATTTTAAATGGATTGATTTTCTTAATATAACTATATATGAACAGCGTTGCAAAGCCACCGATCACACCGCCATATATTGCCAGTCCACCCTGTCTGAGATAGAAAATACTCAGCAGATTGTCTTTGTACTGATCCCATGAAAAAGCAACATAATAAAGTCTGGCTCCTATAATTGCAAAAATGACTGCATAAATTGCAAAATCCCATATCACATCAGGATTCATATTCTCTTTCTTGGCAATATGTGCCGCAAGAAGAATGCCTAACAGCATACCCATACCAATCACGACGCCATAAAGTGCAATGGTAAAACCAAATATGGTGAAGCTCTTTGGAACATTCTCAAGGTATATTCCCAAATGTGGAAATGCGATGTCTTTTGCTCCCATTATATCCGGCATATCTGCATCTCCTTATACATTAAATCTGAATAAAATAACGTCTCCGTCCTTCACAACATAATCCTTGCCTTCCAGTCCTACTACGCCTTTTTCCCTGGCAGCTGCAAGGGAACCATTCTCCAGAAGGTCCTTGTAATTCACTACTTCTGCACGAATGAAACCACGTTCAAAGTCAGTATGGATCTTACCTGCTGCCTGAGGAGCCTTAGTACCTGCCTTAATTGTCCATGCACGGCACTCATCTTCACCCGCTGTCAGGAAGCTGATTAGTCCAAGTAAATGGTAGCTGGCTGTTACAAGCTTATCAAGACCACTTGAAGTAACACCCAGATCATCCAGATATTCCTTCTTCTCTGCTTCATCCAGTTCTGAAAGCTCCTGCTCTATCTGTGCACAGATAACAAATACTTCTGCACCTTCAGAAGCAGCCTTTTCACGTACTTTTGCTACATATTCATTAGAGGCGCCATCATCTGCCAGCTCATCCTCTGATACATTCGCAGCATAGATAGTAGGCTTTGCTGTCAGCAGATTATAGGAAGCGAACCACTTCTGCATATCCTCATCATCAGGCACTTCAAAAGTACGTGCCATCTGATTGCTCTCCAGATGTGCCTTGATGGATTCCAGTAATTCCAGCTCCTTGGCAAGTGTCTTATCCATACGTGCCTGCTTGGCAACCTTGGCAATTCTACGCTCCAGAATCTCCAGGTCGGAGAATATCAGCTCCAGGTTAATTGTCTCTATATCCCTGATTGGGTCAATATTGCCGTCTACATGAATGATATTGCTGTCTTCAAAGCAGCGGACAACATGTACGATTGCATCTACTTCACGGATATTGGCAAGGAACTGGTTGCCAAGGCCTTCACCCTTGGATGCGCCCTTTACCAGACCTGCGATGTCTACGAATTCAATAACAGCAGGTGTTACTTTCTTCGTATGATAAAGTTCACCTAATTTCACAATACGTTCATCCGGAACAGATACCACACCCACATTAGGATCGATGGTTGCGAACGGATAATTGGCTGCCAGTGCACCAGCCTTTGTTAATGAGTTAAATAAAGTACTCTTTCCGACATTGGGTAATCCCACGATACCAAGCTGCATTTCTATATAATCCTCCTTAAAATCATTCGTAACTGTCAGCTATCATAATAGCATACTGAAGCATAAAAGTAAATTTTCTATTAGTACTTCTCCTGCATCTTCTCAAGAAAAGCTTCTGTATTCTCTGTAATATTGCCCTTAAATACAGCAGAGCCTGCTACAATAACATCTGCTCCTGCATCAAGGTTCATCGTCAGGTTGTCCAGATTCACACCGCCGTCAATCTGCAATTTCAGGTCCAGTCCTTTGTCTATGATTACCTGTCTGAGGGTTTGTATCTTCTCTGTGCATGCATCTATATATTTCTGTCCGCCAAATCCCGGATGTACAGTCATGATCAGTGCCATATCCATTTTATCCAGATATGGGTACAGCTTCTCTACAGGGGTCTCCGGGTTGATAGCCAGTCCAGCCTGTGCACCCGCTTCTCTGATTCTGCATAAAGTCTCAGCTACACAGTCACATGCCTCTTCATGGATTGTCACTCCATCAGCACCACACCGTATAAATTCTTCCACATAGCGTTCCGGTCTTGTCACCATCATATGCACATCCATAAACATCTTTGTCCTGGGTCTTACACTGCTGACTATAGGCATTCCGAAAGATATGGATGGTACGAAGATACCGTCCATAACATCTACATGCAGATACTGTACACCTGCTTTCTCGATTTCTTCTATCTGTTTTCCCAATTCACAGAAATCCGCAGATAAAATAGATGGTGCCAAAATATTCATTTTAATACTTCCTCTTTTCTTTTTCTTTCAATTCCTCATAGAAGGAAACGTAGTTATCATAACGCACCTGACTGATCTTGCCAAGTTCCAATGCATCCTTTACTCCACACACCGGCTCATGGATATGGGCGCAGGTCAGGAATTTACAGGAATCTTCATATGGTTCAAACTCAGGATAGTAGCTTTTCAATTCTTCTTTCTCTATGTCAAACAGGGACAGTGAACTGAATCCGGGCGTATCCATAATGTACGTATGATCCGAAATATCCAGCAGTTCCGAATGTCTCGTTGTATGCCTGCCACGCTCTATCTTCTCACTGATAGCGCCTGTCTCCATCGTCTTATTCTTCTGCAGACAGTTGATTATGGAAGATTTACCTACTCCGCTTGGTCCGGCTACTGCTGTCGTCTTACCCTTGAGCAGGGCTGCAATCTCCTCTATTCCCTGTTTCTTTACAGCGCTGGCAAAAAGAACTGTACATCCGCTGTTCTCATATATGGAACGAATTCCTGCCCGCTCTTCCTTATCTGCAATATCACGTTTATTAAAACAGATAATACAGTCCAGCCCCTGTCTGCGCATCATGACCAGAAATCGATCCAGAAGATTATAATTCGGCTCCGGCTTCGTCATGGCAAAAATCACCAGTGCCTGATCTATATTGGCTACTGCCGGTCTGACCAGTTCGTTGCGCCTTGGCAGAATCGACTGAATATTACCTTTGGCATTTGCCTCATCCAGAATCTCTATTTCCACATCATCCCCCACAAGGGGTTTCATATTATCCTTGCGGAAGATGCCCTTAGCCTTACATTCATAGATTCCCTTACCACTGACATGTACGTAATAGAATCCTGCTATACCCTTGATTATCTTACCCTGCATACCTTAATCCTTATTAAATGTGACATTCTGCTGTGTCTGCGCCAGTGCCTGATTAACCTGCGTAGTCTGGTTGCCATCTGAATCTGTCACAATCTCTTCCACACTCTTGAGATAAGAGATTGTTACGATTCCATATGCGGATGAACTGGTGAAGCCGCTCAGATTAATGGATACCGGGAAAGAGGTAACATTTTGGGAATACCACAGCTGTTGGGAACCATCGGCAGTAGTCAGAATTACTTCCGCATTACCTCCGATATAATCACTCGGCGCCTGTATACTCAGGTTACAGCTGTACGTAGCGGTCTCGCTGCCAATACTGACTTTCAGATCCACAATTGTTCCCTGTCCTACACTGGTTCCTGAGGAATAACTCTGGTAACAGATCTGTCCTTCCGGATATTCTGTACTATAGGAATCCTCTACATTGCCTACTACCAGACCAGACTCCTCCAGCATACTGGCAGCAGCATCTTTACTCTTGCCAAGAACATCCGGCATACGGACTTCTACATCTTCATTGCCCTTACTGATTACAATTGTAACTTCTGAACCTAATGCAGCAATGGAATCCCCTTCCGGAGACTGGGATATAATAGTTCCCTTGGCATACTCTGTAGAATAAGCATCACTCTTGGTTACTGTGAATCCCTCTTTGGTAAGCTGTGCTGTACCCTCTGCCTCTGACAAGCCTACTGTCTGTGGTACATTAATACCGTTTGCTCCGGCACTGACTGTCAGCACAATGGTTGTATTCTTGATAATCTGATCTCCTGCAAGTACAGCCGTTCCATCTTCCAAAGCAGCAGAAATGACTACATTTTTATCATACTCAGTAGATTCAATATACTGCGTCTTGCTTCCAAGATTTACATCCTGTAATGCCTTTTTCACCTCATCTACATTAAGACCTGCAAATTCTGGCATAACGCTGCGTTGTGCACTTTCAGTCTTGGAATCCTGGTTCTTCGTCCCTACTGCTGAGAAAATGCCCACTGCCTGCCCGGCATAATACAACAGGATACAGCCAATTGCTACTGCTGCAATGATAGTCAGGATTGTAGTTACCTTCTCCGTAGCCGGGTTATAATCATATTCTTCTTTCGTATCAAAGGAAATATCCTGTGTATAATCCGTGTTTCTCACATTCTGACGATTCACACCTGTATTCGTATACTCTGTATAAGTCTGCTTTTCCTGCTCTTCCTTCTTTACCGTTGCCTTACGTACCGGCTTCTGACCAGATTTCTTTCGTTTCTTCTTATTCTCATGTGCCTTGCCTGATGGCTGGTTCTTGGAAGCACCTGTACTTCTGTTTCTGCCCTCGTTCTTCTTCACAGCACCGTTCTGCGCACCAGCCGGTCTTCTGCGTACAATCTCTCCTGCTTCTTCCGGTGTTGCATAGACTTCTCTTCCAGCCAGAGTATCCTGTCTCACAGTCTCTCTCTGCACAGGCACTTCACCTGTATTGGCTCTGCCTGTATTAGTTGTTGTATTTCTGTTACGGATATCTGTTACGATTCTGGTCTGTCCTGCTTCTCCGTTATCTATCTCTACGAAAGATTCATCCGGAGTGATCAGGGAACGCTTCAGGTCACGGATCATATCACCCATATTCTGATATCTTCTGTCCGGGCTCTTCTGTGTACATTTTAATACAATCCGTTCTACACTGACCGGTACCTCAGGCACGAATTCCCTGGGTGAAGGCATGGGATCTTGTATCTGCTTGATTGCAATTGCTACAGTAGTATCTCCATTAAAAGGCACACGTCCGGTAAGCATCTCAAACAGAGTAATACCCAGAGAATAGATATCACTCTTCTCATCAGAGAAACCACCTCTTGCCTGTTCAGGTGAAGTATAGTGTACAGACCCCATTACATTTGACGTGATGGTATTGCTGGAAGCTGCCTTGGCAATACCAAAATCTGTTACCTTAACCTTACCTTCCTTGGAAATAATAATATTCTGCGGTTTAATATCTCTGTGGATAATATGGTTATTGTGAGCTGCCTCCATTCCCATGGCAACCTGGATTGCAATACTAATAGCTTCTTTTGTAGATAATCTGGATTTCTTCTCGATATATTTCTTAAGAGTGATTCCTTCCACCAGCTCCATTACGATATAATGGATGCCGTCCTCTTCTCCTACATCATATACATTTACAATGTTGGGATGCATCAGGCCTGCTGCTGCCTGTGCCTCTACACGGAACTTGGATACGAAATTCTTATTCTCTGCAAATTCCTGCTTTAACACTTTGACAGCCACATATCGATTGAGCTTAATGTCTTTTGCTTTATATACATCTGCCATTCCGCCAGTGCCGATCTTCTCCAGAATCTCGTAGCGGTCTGCTATCAGCATTCCTAACTTAATCATTCCTGTCCTCCAAACGGTTCTACCAGAACCACTGCGATATTATCACGTCCACCGTTCTCATTGGCAGCATCAACCAATGCCTTGGCTGCCTGCTCAAGTTCTTTATTATCCTGAATAATCTGGTATATCTCTTCGTCTCTGAGCATATTGGTCAGTCCATCGGAACACAACAGCAGCTTATCTCCCTTGGTCAGGTCTACTTCAAAAAAATCCGCTGCAACTTTCTCTTTTACGCCTACTGCTCTTGTAATAATATTCTTATCAGGATGGTTACGTGCCATCTCTCTGTCAATGCCGCCCAAAGTGACCATTTCCTCTACCAAAGAGTGATCCCTTGTAATCTGCGTCATGGCATCATTGACAAGATAGAGTCTGCTGTCACCAATATTTGCGACAATCGCTTCATTGCCTATGCAGGAAGCCAATACCAGTGTCGTTCCCATTCCACTTAAATTGCTGTTCTCTCTGGAGCGCTGATATATGTATGCATTCGCAGCTGTAACAGCCTCGTTAATTGCATCCTGCACACCATGCTCCTCTCCAAGTTCTCTGATTACTTCTACGAACCTGTCTACGGTATGCATGGAAGCATAGTCTCCTGCTTTATGTCCTCCCATTCCATCCGCAACAATAAAAAGATTGGGCAGCGCACCGATTGGCTGTCCGGAGGTATAGATGTAATCTTCGTTCAGTTCTCTCTTTCTCCCTATATCAGTTATCGCATAAAACTTCAACGGGTTCTCCTCCAATCCCTTTTCTCTAATAAGAATAAGCCGATATTTTACAAGCTAACATAATACCACAGAAACGTTCAAAGGGCAAGCCTGCTAGTGTACTGTATCATTGACTTTCAGCTAAATAACGCCGGATAAATTTTCAGTCTGCAAGGCGGAGGAATGAGGCGTAGCGGTGGCTACGTCGATTGACGACAACGCAGCAGATGAAAACTTATACAAGTCATTTAGCGAAATGTCAGTGATACAGTACACTAGTCCTGATGCATTTTTCTCCTGCGCAGCTGTCCACAGGCACCATCAATGTCTCTTCCCATCTCCCTGCGGACTGTCGCATTGATGTGTCTCTTCGTCAATTTATTCTGGAAATTGAGTACAGCACTGCGCTCTGATTCCACATAATCACGCTCTTTAATAGGATTGACAGGAATCAGGTTCACATGACAGTTAATATCCTGAATCAGATTACTCAGGTTCTCTGCATCCTCATCCGTATCATTGACACCGCCTACCAGACTGTATTCAAAGGTCACTCGTCTGCCCGTCTTATCAAAATAATACCGGCAGGCATCTATTACCTCATGAATGTCATATTTATTGGCAATCGGCATCAGCTCCTGACGTTTCTGCTGTGTGGAACCATGAAGGCTCAGCGCCAAAGTAATCTGCAATCCTTCATCTGCCAACCGCCGCATATTTTCTACAATACCGCAGGTAGATACTGTAATATTACGCTGGCTGATATTGAGTCCATTCTCATCTGACAACATCCTGATAAACTGTAACAGATTATCGTAATTGTCCATGGGCTCACCGGTTCCCATAACAACCACATTGGATACTCTCTCCCCGGTGCTTCTTGAGATTGCATAGATCTGATCCAGCATCTCTCCCGGAAGAAGGGAACGTTCGAGTCCATCCAGTGTAGATGCACAGAATCTGCACCCCATGCGGCATCCTACCTGAGAGGAAATACAGACTGAATTGCCATGATGATACTGCATCCATACACTTTCCACCAGATTACCGTCTGCCAGCTCAAAAAGGAACTTCTTCGTCCCATCAATGGCTGAGGTCTGTACGGTTACTTCTTTCAGAGAGGTGTATGTATAGTTCTCCCTGCACTTGGCAATCAGGCTCTTTGGGATATTGGTCATTTCCCCATAGTCTCTTGCAAGCTTCACATGCATCCACTCATAGAGCTGTTTTGCACGAAAAGGCTTCTCACCCAGTGCTGCCATTTCTTCCTTTAACTGTGATAAGGTCAATGATTTAATGTCTTTCATTTATTCTCCATATCTTTCTATTTCTCAAATACACTGATGAAAAATCCATCTGTGTCCTGCATACCCGGTATAAGCTGTACAAATCCCTGCTGTGTTGTCGGGGAATGTACCAGTCCGGGCAACGTCCCATTTAATGACACAGGTGTCATTTTTAGTGTGTCCTGTATCCATTTTACATGGGCTTCATTCTCGTCCTTGTTGACTGTACAGGTACTGAAAAGAAGCTTACCGCCCTTCTTCACATAAGAAGCTGCTACCTTGAGTATTTTCTCCTGTAATTCTACAATATCCTGTACTGCCTGTGGTGTCATCTTATATTTAATATCCCGTTTTCTGCCGATAACACCCAGACCTGAACATGGAATATCTGCAATCACTACATCAGCCTGCCCAAGCCATCTCTCATCTGGCTCCAGCGCATCCCATGCCACAGCTTTGGCTTTATTCAGATGGCATCTGTTGAAATTCTCCTGCATCAATTCCACTTTATATTCTGAAATATCCCTTGCTTCCAGCATATAATCAATACCTGCGTGATTTAAAATATCCGCAGCAAGCATGCTCTTACCGCCGGGCGCTGCACAGATATCCAATATCTTCAACGTGCCCTGATTGTCCATCTTTGGCAATCCCAGTGCCTCTACAGCAAGCATAGAGCTGATATCCTGAATGACAAAGGCACCCTCTTCAAATCCTGACAGCTGTGTCAGATCATCGGTTTTTCCAATGACATAGGCATAAGGAAGATAAGGATGCCTTCTTAACGTACCACCCTGCTTCTCCAGATCTGCGAGCAAGGCTTCTACTGCCTTCTCATCCTCTGTCCTCATTCTGATTGTAACAGGTCTTTCCTGTAAAAGCCCCTGTAACATTGCAGTCGTAGTCTCCTGACCGAATTGCCCAATCCACAGATCTACTATCCACTCCGGCATGGAATAAGTTACAGAAAGATATTTTCTATAGTCTTTCTTCTCATCCGGGTAAGGAATCGCATCCTTATTCCTGGCGATGGTTCTCAATACGCCGTTCACGAACCCTTTCAATGTGGCAAAGCCTTTTGCCTGTGCCAGCTTCACAGATTCATTGCAGGCTGCCGAGTCCGGTACAGAGTCCATATAAAGAATCTGGTACACACCCATGCGCATGATATTGCGGATGACCGGTTTCATCTTGTTTACCTTTACTTTGGAATAGCAGTCAATGCAATAATCCAGCTCGATCATTCTCTCCAGTGTACCCTCAAAAAGGCGTTTCATGAACGCCTTTTCCTGAGTTGATAGATAATTATACTTATTCTGTACATCTCTGATTACTTTATGACTGTATTCTCCGCCTTCTTTTTTCGTAACCGCCAGCAGCATCTCCAGAACCAGCTGGCGGATATTCTTCTCCTGCTGCACTAATCATCTCTCCTTCTACCGCCGCCAAAAAGCATGATCAATCTTAACAACTGTAAAATAGAAGCTGCCGCTGCTGCCACATAAGTAAGCGCTGCTGCACGAAGTACCTTAGCGCTCTGCTCTTTCTCATTACTTGCCAGAATCCCATACTGTTCCAGACATACCAATGCCCTGCTGGATGCATTGAACTCTACAGGTAATGTTACAAGCTGGAACAGAACTGCCAGTGCAAATACCCAGATACCAATCTGTACCAGTACATAATTGTATCCAAATAAAATACCTAACAGGATAATGGGAATACCTGCTTTGGAGCCAAAGTTCGCTGCTGGAACAAGAAGTGTTCTCAGGCGAAGAGGCAGATATTCTTCATGATGCTGGATCACATGTCCACATTCATGGGCTGCTACACCAAGAGCTGCCACGGAAGTGGAATCATACACGCTGTCTGAGAGCTTCACAACTTTGGTCCTTGGATCATAATGATCTGTCAGGTCACCTTTCACACGAGCTACACGTACATCATAATAGCCCTTATTCTTCAGTATCAGCTCTGCAACCTGTGCCCCTGTCATACCTGACATGCTTCTGACCCGGGCATACTTGCGAAATGTAGACTGTACTCTGGAAGACGCCCAGATTGACAAAAGCGCACCAATCAATACTAAAACATATGTGGGATCAAAATAATAATATCCATATGGCATAACCTATACCTCCTTTTACTGAGCCTGTCCGAATTTCATACCGGCTTTCCACTGATTACCAAGAAGGAATGTTCTGGTGTCCATTCTCTTCTTACCTTCTAATTGCAGTTCCCGAATCCTCAAAGTACCTTTGCCTGTTGCTACATCAAAGGAATCCTTTGCAACTGCAATGATCGTTCCGGGAGCTTCTGTAGTATCATTCTCTACTACATCACAATCCCAGATTTTCACGCTTTTTTCCTGAAAATAAGTATATGCGCTGGGCCAGGAATTCAATCCTCTTACCAGTCTCTCTATCGTAACAGCATCCTTATTCCAGTCGATTCTGCCAAGAGACTTACCCATCATTTTCACATGAGTTGCCTGACTCTCATCCTGTGGAACAGGTGTGATCTCACCAGCCTCCAGCCTGGGAAGTGTCTCTACGATCAACTCTGCTCCCGCCTTTGCCAGTTTATCAAATAATGTCGCTGCGGTCTCCTTAGGTGCAATAGGAACAACAGTATGGGACAGCATATCTCCTGTATCGATACCTTCGTTCATCTGCATGATTGTTACGCCAGTCTCTTTCTCTCCATTGATGATCGCCCAGTTGATTGGGGCTGCTCCTCTGTATTTTGGCAAAAGTGACGCATGGATATTCACGCAGCCATACTTTGGCATATCCAGAATCTCTTTGGATAATATCTGCCCAAAAGCTGCTACTATGAAAACATCTGCATTCAGTTCTCTTAATCTCTCTACCCATTCAGGTGTCTTGATCTTTTGGGGCTGCCATATTGTAAGCCCATGCTTCAGCGCACATTCCTTCACCGGTGGGAACTGCATCTGTCCACTTCTTCCCTTGGGCTTATCCGGCTGTGTCACTACTGCTGCAATCTCATGTCCTGCTTCTATCAATGCCTCAAGAGCACCTACTGAGAAGTCAGGAGTTCCCATAAATACGATTCTCAAGATTATTCCTCCTCTGCTTCCAAATCGGCATTATCCATCAATTCGCCTTCTACCTTCTCCACATATAAATGTCCGTCAAGATGATCGATCTCATGACAGAATGCTCTTGCCAGAAGTTCGTCTCCTTCTATTTCAAAAGTCTCCAGGTTTTCGTCCTGTGCAATTACTTTTACATGGTTAGGTCTTGTAACCACTCCTGTCTTGCCAGCTACACTAAGACAGCCTTCATTACCTGTCTGTTCTCCACTTGTCTCAACAATACGTGGGTTGATCAAAAGAATCGGGTCTTCTCCTGTTGTGTCAATGACTACAATACGTTTCAGGATTCCTACCTGAGGAGCTGCAAGTCCTACGCCACATGCATCATACATGGTTTCAAACATGTCATCAATTAACTCCTGTATTCTTGGAGTAATTTCCTTTACTTCCTTTGATACCTTATTTAATACCGGGTCACCTATCTGTCTGATTGTTCTAATTGCCATTTCTCCTTCTCACCTTTCTGTATTTAATATCCATTCATGGGATTAAAATCAAATTGCACAGTATCTGTGTTCCATTCCTTCCATGCTATATATGTCTCCATGACATCCTTCGCCTCAACCAATACCGCATAGTCTCTGTGTTTTATATAGAAAATATTACGGTAAATATCCTGAATCTTACCTATCGCCGCACTGGCAGGGCCGATTACCTGCACTCTCCTGCCTTCAAAATGCTTCTTCACCAGATCTGCAAGCTCCATGGAATGTGACACGCCTGTCATTTCATCATCTGAAAGTATCAGAACCGCCAGCATGTTAGCCACCGGAGGATACATCATCAGATCACGGTATGCTATCTCTTCTTCATAAAAGCCTTCATAATCCTGTGCGGCTGCATGTACTACCGCATAATGATCCGGCTGGTAAGTCTGAATCACAACTTCCCCTGCAAGACTGCCTCTGCCTGCACGCCCCGCAGCCTGCGTCAATAGCTGGAAAGTACGCTCAGATGCGCGGTAATCACCTGTATGCAATGACATATCTGCTGCCAGAATGCCTACCAGTGTCACCTTGGGGAAGTCATGTCCCTTAACAATCATCTGTGTTCCTACCAGAATGTCCGCCTCTTCATTTGCGAAACGGGATAAAATATCCTCATAGCTGTCTTTTGTTTTCGTAGTGTCCGCATCCATTCGCAGTACCCTTGCCTGGGGATACATCTTGTGCAGCACCTCTTCAATCTGCTGGGTTCCTGCACGAAAGCCCAGGATGTATTTCGAACCGCACTGCGGACATCTAGTGACCTGTGGTGTCTCATAACCACAATAATGACATACCAGCCTGCCATTTCTATGCTCTGAAAGAGATACATCACAGTGTGGACACTTCATGACATGACCGCAGGCTCTACAGCTTACAAATCCTGCATAGCCCCTGCGATTGAGAAACAATATACTCTGCTGTTCCTTCGCCAGTCTGTCCTCCAGTAATTGTTGAAGTCTCCTGCTGAATATGGAGCGGTTACCGCTTTTTAACTCTTCTCTCAGGTCTTCTACATAGACCTTTGGAAGCTCGCCGCCTGTCAATCTGCTGTTCAGGGTGAACAGCGGTATCTCACCCTGTCTGGCTCTATAATAGGATTCCAGTGAGGGAGTGGCAGAACCCAGAAGCAGACTGGCATGTTTCATCCTGCACAGCTCCTGTGCCACCTCTCTTGCATGAAACTTAGGCATTGTCTCACTCTTGTAGCTGGACTCATGTTCCTCATCTATGATTACCAGCCCTAATCGTTCAAAAGGCGTAAATAATGCGGAACGCGGTCCTATCATAATATCTATCTCACCCTTGGCAGCCCGTTCATACTGGTCCGAACGTTCTCCCGGAGACAATCTGGAATTCATCACAGATACCCTGTCTCCAAACCTCAGATAAAAACGGAGCAATGTCTGATATGTCAAAGCAATCTCCGGAATCAGAACAATTGCCTGTTTACCACTGGCAATCATCCTCTCAATCAATGCCATATACACTTCCGTCTTACCACTTCCGGTAATTCCCCGAAGCAGATAAGTCTGGCTGATTCCCAGGCTGTAATCCTGTGAAATGGCATCCACAACCGCCTGCTGTTCTGCTGAAAGCTGCTTTGCCGTTCCGTCTTTTCCTGACAGGTCTGATTTCAAGACTGGTTTCCTGTATACATTCTCCTCAGTTACTTCTATCAGACCGGCATCAACCAGTGAACGTATGGTAGCTGCCGCAATGTTAAGCTTCCCTGTCACCAGTGTATAGGGAAGCTGTGAAGTCTGTGACAGCTCCCGCATCAGCCTGCATTTTGCTGTCTGATGCTTTGCTTCAAAGATCACACTGTGACGATATGCGGTCTCGGAATCCACCTTACAGTGAATCGTCTTCTTCACGACCTGCTTCGTTTTCTTTTTTACAGGAAGTACCGTCTTGAGCGCTACAATCATGGTCGAGCCATAATGTTCCTTCAACCAGTACGCCAGTCTGATAGAGTCTGCCTGTGCACTGACACCGCCCTCTACAATACTGTCCACTGCTTTCAGTCTGGAGACATCATACTCTGCCTGGTCAGTCAATTCAATGACATATCCCCTGATCAGTTTATTGCCCCTGCCAAAAGGAATCATCACCGACATTCCCACCTCCAGTACATTCTGAAGCTGCGGTGGAATGAGATATTGAAAGGGACGGTCTACCTTTTCATGGGATATATCTACAATAATATTAGCAAATCTGCCTGTCATTTCGTCCTCAGTTCTTCCATGACCTCCTGAATCAATACGCGTTCATCCATAGGATGCTTCACGCCCTTGATCTCCTGATAATCTTCATGTCCCTTACCTGCCAGAATCACAATATCTCCCGGCTCTCCATGGGTAATCGCATACTTAATTGCTTCCTTACGGTCACAGATCTCAACATACTTGCCATCTGTCTTAGCCATACCGATCTTAATGTCATCAATGATATCCTGTGGTTCCTCAAATCGTGGATTATCCGATGTAATAATCGTCAAGTCAGCCAGCTTGCCACTCACTTCACCCATCTCGTAGCGACGAAGCTTGGAACGGTTGCCACCGCAGCCAAACAGACACACAAGACGATGCGGATGATACTCACGAAGTGTTGTCAGCAGACTCTCCAGTGCCATGGCATTGTGCGCATAGTCAATCATCAGGGTAAACTGGTCTGACACCTTCACCATTTCGATTCTGCCCTTTACCTTCGCACCTGCCAACGCCTTCTTAATATCCTCTGGATGTACACCAAAATGTCTGCATATAGCAATTGCAGTCAATGCATTATACGCACTGAATTTACCGGGTAAATCCGTCAGGACTTCCATATTCAATAAACCTGACACCTTAAAATCTATTCCAAGATAGCCTGCACCTGTCACAAGTTTCAGATCAGATGCTCTCAGATCCGCCTGCTCGCTGAAGCCATAAGTCTCCAGCTGACAGGTATGTCCCTGCGTTACAGTCTGCCAATGGGGATCATCACAGTTCACGATACCTACACGGCACTGCTTGAACAACATTCCCTTGCATGCCATATATTCTTCAAAAGATGCATGTTCATTCGGTCCGATATGATCCGGCTCAATATTGGTAAAAATACCGTAATCAAAGATAAAGCCCTGTGTTCTGTGCATCATCAGCCCCTGTGAAGAGACCTCCATAACTACGGTATCACAGCCTGCTTCCTTCATTTCCTTAAAATATCTCTGCAAAGTAAAAGATTCCGGTGTTGTATTATTAGCTGGAATGACTTTATCACCGATAATTGCCTCAATCGTACCTACTAACCCTACCTTATGGCCTGCATTCTCCAAAATAGACTTTACAATATAAGTCGTAGTTGTCTTGCCCTTAGTTCCTGTCACCCCGATGATCTTCATATCATCTGCCGGATTGCCAAAATATGCAGCAGATATAAATGCCATGGCATAACGGGTGTCTGCTACCTTAATCACAGTCACATCAGCATCTGCGGGCATATCTATGTCTTTGCTGACTACCAGGACCTTCGCTCCTGCTTCTACAGCTCCTGGCGCTGCATCATGCCCATCAAAATTAGCTCCTACAATACACAAGAAAAGGCAGCCTGCCGTGACCTTACGAGAGTCATTTACAACCTCTGTCACCTCAACATCCACACTGCCCCTGACACATTCGTATTCTAAATTCTTTAATAAATCCTTACATTTCATATGGATTACCTCATTTCCATACAGCATAATCACGCTGTTAACCTTAGTTTTAAGAATACCATATACCCTGTTGATTTTCAAGTATTGTGCTGATATGTCCGTATATGACGTAACTATTCAGAACCCCATGCGCAAAACCGCATCTTCGATGCTTATCTGGATAACAAGTTTACTTGTTATCTGCTTATTGTGGTTACTTCGCCATATAAATTGTGTCAAATATGCTTATAAATAAGCATATTCTGACTCAATTTGCATGGCTCTGAATAGTCACTATATGACAAAGAGCCAACATTACGTTGGCTCTTCGTCATATATTTTCTTATGAGGGGGGAGATAGTGAGTGTTTCAACTATCTGAGATATACTATATAGAAAAAATGTGTCAAAACTGTGTACAAAGGATAAAGAAAAGATAATTTTTATAAAGAAACTATAAACTGGTTTTCAGTTTCCTACATATAGTACTTCATTACCATCTGTAACGACACATTGCCCCTGTATTCATTGATATCAGGATAATACGCTACAGACAGCACAATCTCACGTCCTCTTCCCTGATACAGCCTCTCAACCGCCTGGATTCCAAATTTCTGATCCAGATATTCATGGAATGCCTGAATATCTCCAAAGTAGATCATCTCGTACTCACTGCCGTCCTCGTCTGCTACTGTGTATTTTCCCACATTCTGATTCTGTCCAAGCAGCCTGCCCTTTAAGAAAGTTACCTGCTTCTGAGCAAACAAGGGCTTGGGATTGCCATTTCCAAAAGGCTCCAGCTTCTCCAGTTCTTCTACGAATTCCAATGAAGCATATGACATGGGCATCGGCACATCTATGAGTACTTTTTCCTCGAAATCATCTTCTGTCAAATGGCTGTTCGCGTTAAGCTGCCTGCGAAATTCTTCCACATTCTCTTCCGGCATGGAGACTCCCGCTGCCAGCTTATGTCCACCATACTTGGTAAAAAGCTGCTTGCACTTCGTCATTTCATCATACATATGGAACGCATCAATGGAACGCCCTGAGCCTTTAACCCCTTCTTCTGCCCTTGTCAGCACAAAGGAGGGCTTATTATATTTCTCTCTGATACGTCCGGCAATGATTCCTGCAAGGCTCTCATGTACATCAGGAAGGTAGACCACTAGCACATCATCCTGGCAAAGCTGCTTCTCCTCTATCTGGGCAATCGCCTCTTCCACACCTTCCAGCGTCAATTCCTTACGGCTGTCGTTCATTGCTTTGAGATTCCCCGCAATACGGGCTGCTTCGGACTCATCCTGTGCCTCAAAAAGCGCAAGCGCATGATCTGCCGTGTCAAGACGCCCGGTTGCATTCAGGCAAGGTCCCAGAATAAATCCAACCGTGTACGGTTTGATATGCCCTGCATCTGTTCCCGTCGCACGTATCAACGCTTCCAGTCCGATATTCCTCGTATGTTTCATCAGATTCAGACCTTCACTGACTATGATACGGTTCTCATCCCGAAGCTCCATCACATCCCCAATCGTAGCAAAAGCCGCAAATTCCAACAGTTCCAGTCCCATATCGGACTCCATCACCTGCTGCCAGGTCACACCCTGGCGCTTCGCCGTCAATGCCAGTACCAGCTTATACGCCACTACTGCGCCGCATATTTCAGGAAATGGGTAGTGACAATCCTGCTGCTTGGGATCTACTACTGCTGCCGCAGGAGGGATCAGATACTGCCTCTCTGTGTCCTTCTCTTCATAAGGGACTTCATGATGATCTGTCACCACGACTGTCATCCCCAGTGAGTTAGCATATTCTATCTGGGAAAAGGCAGCGATACCATTATCACAGGTCAACACCGTATCTGCCCCTGCTTCATACGCTTCCTGAATCAGATGTTCATTCAGTCCATATCCATCCTTCATGCGGTGCGGAATGGCAGTATCTACTTTCGCACCACAGTTGCCCAAGCCTTTATATAATATATATGTAGAACATACACCATCAATATCATAATCGCCAATAATACGGATCTTCTTATTCCGGTCAATCTTATCCAGCAGGATATCCACTGCCTTATCCATATCTTTCATCAGATTCGGTGCATACAGATCCTGTCTCGTTCCATGCAGGAATTTGTAAATATCTGCCTCTTCTATCACATCACGGTTACGAATAATACGAGCCATTACAGGGCTGATGTGATATTGTTGGGCAATTGCATAAAAATCTGCCTTCTTCGCAGCTACCATCCACTTACTCATGCGTAAACTCCACGATGCACAAAGTCTCATGCTGTTCATTAGTGAGCTGTACCTGCATCCTGTTCCCCTGTTCATAGATAACAGGAATCAATGTGTCATGCAGATATGCCGGCTTCTTATACTCTGCCCTGACCTGTGTCACATGCCAGGATTCATCCAGATATTCCATCGCCATATTGACGTATTCTTCATTATTCACATGATGGTTGGAATCAATCTGGTTCTGTCTGATAAAGAATGGCTCTCTGGGAGTCCCTTCTCCTGTCAGATCAATTCGTCTTGGTTCATATTCCATTTCCAGTTTAGGTCCGATCTCATACCCTGCCAGAATCTCTTCTGACGGTCTTGCAGGCCTCATCTTCTCAATATCCACTAAGGTCCATATAGATGCGGCTTTCGCCAATATCTCGCCGCTCTCTGTAGTCAGTGTAAAATTACGATATCCTATAAATCCTTTAAATGCATAAGGTGTTGTAGATACAATTACCCTCTCCCCAAGTCTCGGTCTACGTTCAATCACAATCTGCCAGGAACCAAGCAGCCATGCCAGGTGCCTCTCCTGGAGATATTCCATATTGATGCTGCCTTCCTCTGCCTCAAAGATTGCCGCATCCTGAAAAAAATTCAACAGCGCCGGAATCTTCAACTCCAATTTCTCATCCGACTCGCTGAAACTTATCCTTGTATTGTATGAATACATGTTAAACCTGCCTTTCGATGTAATGTTCTTTTTCTTCTCTCATTCCCTGATTTTCAACTAAGTGAATGCTCAATGCAAAAATCACAGTATCTTGCAATACTCTTTATACTATAACATAAAAAGGCAACAACGAAATATATTTTTCAAAGTCCATTTCAATTTCATAAACTGACTACGTATGGAATTATCTAGGTATTGTCTTGCATTGAGATAAGCTGTCTTGGTTTCAATACAACTTTTGTTACTGTTCTATGAGAATAACAGCACCTTCAACATACTGGAGTGGCTCGTTTCAATACAACTTTTGTTACTGTTCTATGAAAATATGGGAATCAAATAATGGATGGGATTACATGTTTCAATACAACTTTTGTTACTGTTCTATAAAACAAGTTGGAGTGCGACAAGTAATTTCTCAACGTTTCAATACAACTTTTGTTACTGTTCTATTAAAATACAATATGCTTCATAATAATAAGAACCTTTGTTTCAATACAACTTTTGTTACTGTTCTATATAATGGAAACTGCCAAGGAGGTGTTTGCTGTTGATGTTTCAATACAACTTTTGTTACTGTTCTATTTACGGCTAAGAAAGTGCAGAAGCGTACATATGGGTTTCAATACAACTTTTGTTACTGTTCTATTAGTCGTTGTTTCAAGTGCCTTATTAAAGGCAGCGTTTCAATACAACTTTTGTTACTGTTCTATTGGTGAGAGCATTTGGAACTACCCTGCTGTCATCCCGTTTCAATACAACTTTTGTTACTGTTCTATAAAGGCAATCGAACCGTTCTACGTTCCTGTTACATTGTTTCAATACAACTTTTGTTACTGTTCTATTCAGACGGAAAGCCATCGGCATACTATTCACAATCGTTTCAATACAACTTTTGTTACTGTTCTATCCGGAATTACTTCAAAGTGAACACAGAACGAGATCGTTTCAATACAACTTTTGTTACTGTTCTATCCGCATTTTTACTGGTTTCTTATTTTATTATATCACAAGATATCCCCTAAAAATCAAGATTTTTTAAATTTTTTACCAACCTAATCAAGAATGTGCAGTGTACACGTATAAAATCCCGCAAATGCTTATAAATTCTGAAGTTATCGCCTTTTTGTTTCAAATGACGCCTGGTAAAATTATAGAATCAATTGTTCCCCGGTCTCTCGTTTTCCTACACCAAATGTATCCTCACCAAATACATTGTCATTCTTCAATTTTATAATGCATACAAAATCCTCCTGTTCATTTATGACTTTTTTCAAATCGTTTTCCAAACGGATTAATTTTGAAGGGGTAATGTCTCCACGAAACACTGAATATTGGAAATGTGACAGGTATTTTTTGCAAACTTTAAATACTTTTTGCACTCTTCGTTCATTCACATCATAAAAAAGAAATGCGTAGTTATAATTTTGTGTTTTAGGCGGCATTTTACTTCATCTCCTTTAAGGAAAAAGGAACAAATTCCTTATCTTCCAATATAAATTTGATCAATTTATAACAATCAAGTTTCATAGCAGTTCTATAGGACACTTTTCTTTTTAATACAGGGTGTAAAAAGACAGATTCCAATCGTCCCTCAAAGGCTGTTATAAATATATTTCTGCCTTCTTCATTTAAAAGGCAATAATTAGCTTCTTTGACAAAGTGCTTTTCTACCTGTATCTTTTTGTTATTCACAAGCTCAAATATTGTTCTGAATACGATAACAGGTTTAAACACTTCACACATATCCAGACTCACTGTTATCTTCCAGATTTAAACGGTTTCCATGCAAATAACATTGCCTTTTGCAATGAAAATAGTAATTGATCAAGGTTCCATTTACAGTCATGCGATCCCCTCCTATATAAATTCCCCGATTCCGTCCTGGAGTTTGTTTATATTTATTTTTTCGTTTTCGAAATAGTCTTCTCCATTGTCAATATAATACAGTTCACCAATCATATCATTATAGGGAAATGTTGGCTTTACTCGAATACGATAAATAAAGTTGTTCATTTCACTCATAAGTATTGAGAGTTCTACCTTGAACACAGAATATTTCATATTCTGGCTATTTTTTATTAATTGCTCATACTCTTCCCATAATTTCCGACCATCTATTTTTCTGCCATCTGACTCAATCACTCTTCCAAAATAGATATTGCAGACGCCCTTGTCCTCTTCAATCAGCCACATACGTTTGGCGATTTCTTTCTGATTTAACTTACCTACATGTTCAAAGAAAACATCAATATTATCCTTTTCACTCACAGACTGATTCTGCCTTTTGATCACACCCAGAACCTTTTCATAAAAAGGCGAAAAATCCTTTGATTCCAATACCTGTCTCATTTCCGGCTGTAACAGAGTAAAATCCTTTCTGTTATCTTTCATGTACACATTACCTGCTTTATCATAGTTAAAGAAATATACCATCCCTATCCCTGTATTAGATCTGTTGATACGCCCCAGAAACTGCTCTTCCAGATCTATCATAGATATATCCTTAAATCCTAGATTTATGTTCTTCAGGTCCACCCCTGCTTCAATAACCTGCGTTGCCACCAATACAAGAGGAGTTCCTCCAGGCGAATCTTCGACCTGTTGTAAAATTCTCTTTCGCTCTATGCTGTTATCATCTCCTGTTATACACAATGTCTCGCAGTCAAGGGCTTCTCTTATGCACTCATAGAAATCAAGAGCTGATTTTTTCGTGATAAATTCCACCAATATCTTTTGTTTCTGCAAAATATGCTTTTTGATTAAAACTATTATCTCAGCAAAAAGATCATCCCTGTCTATATCAAGCAACGAATATTCCAATCTCGATACTCTCTTTTTGAAGCAGTCATTTTGGAAATATCGGTTTCTATCTGCGATTAATCTTACTGCCTGTACTTCTTCTTCACTCAGAATATCCAGATCAGGTAAAGTTGCTGACATGATAATTACTTTCATATGCAGAAGCTTGGCAAACATCTTCAAAAAGACAATAATTTCTGTCCAAATCTCATTACGATAGCTTTGTATCTCGTCCAGAACAATGACGCTGTTCGCTAACTGATGGAAAGAAAAGGCATCTTCCCTGTTATCCCCAAACATAGTACGGAATAATGTAACATGTGTTGACACCGCAATCGGGTAATTAAAGAACTGTCTATCCAACAATGCCTTTTGACAAGCAGTTACATACTTTTCATTTTCCTCTTTTACTTCAGTCTGATAAATAGGAGTAATTGAATTTACCACTTTTATCTGTTCTATTGCCTCTGGATTTTCTCCGAATATTTTTCTCAATATACTCTCATTCTGTTCTACCAGTGTATTAAAAGGATAAATATACATGATTTTATCCAAGCAATCACAATTTCTGATAAGCTGAAAACTCAGATTCATAGCAGTATTACTCTTTCCGCTTCCTGTAGGCGCTTCCAGATAATATATATTTTCATCCAGATGCCTTAAAAGAGTCTGTTCTGATTCAAGAAACAGCTCTGTCCTTAAACTGTTAATATTCTGCTCAGTATGTTCTTCCGTCTTTTGATAATCTCGTATCTTTTTCATGACATCCGTGTCAGAATAAATCTGATAAAGTTTATTGATATCTGTTATAGTTCCATAACTTTCTATGCAGTAGTTTTCTTTCTGATATGCAGTGGCATAGTAATCAGATGCAACTAATAAGGAAAAGAGCAGCCTTTCATAAGCATAACAGGCAATTTCGTATTCTCGGTTCGGTAATTTAATTTCCAAAACATTACAGGCATATTTTAACCAGTCCTGATCAAAAATCTCTTTTGAGTGAAGATATTGGGGAACATATTGAAAAATATTTTTTCTGTCAATATCACCTTGTTCTCCTTCTTTAAAATCAATCAAGTATTTTTGAAAATCATCCAGCGATACGTGATGTCTTGATATCACATAAGAATTAATAAATATAATATATGCCATGATATCCACACTCTCACAGGACAATTCACACAATTCAGGCATAAAATACTGTAAATAAATAACCGATGAAATAAAAGAATGTCTGGAATCTAAGCCATTATCCCACTTTGCCCCTGCAAACTCCTGTCGATTCATCTTCAGATATTGAAACCTTGGGTTAATCTTTCCAATATCATGAAAAATAATCGTATGAAGAAAAAGTCTTTCAAACAGTTTCCTGCATTCATCCATCTGTTCTCCTAACAAAACCTGTTCCAACATCTCCAGTGTAGAATCCAGCTTTTTCGCTTTCCATATCTGTTCAAAAAACATGACACACTTGTCAGTATGCTCCTGTATCGTTTCATTTTCATGTGCTTCGAACCTGTACTTATGACTGATGATATCATCTATCTTTACCTTTTCCTGATTTAACAAAATAATCCCCCTTATACTGCAAAAGCAGATTAAAACAAAATAACTTATATCTGTTTTAATCTGCTTTTATCATCGCACTATATAAATGCAACTACTTTATCCGCTATTGTATATACCTTATCCTCATACCGCTCTATTTTTGCGTTGGTATAGACCAGCGGCTTCAGAATGTACTGGTTAAGCGCTTCGTCTAGCGCCACCGGTAAGTATTCCTCATACTTATGAATTTTCACATTCATATTGAAAAAAACAGAACCTTTTTTTGCCTGATAAGATACTTTATTTCTATAGAATAACGTATCTATTTTATCATAATTGACTGTTTCTTTGCCTTCCAGTATTTCTACTCCTGTTATATCAGCCGGATGGTCATTGCTTCCCAGATAAGGAATGTATACACACTTATTCTGCAGCATAGCTTCTGATAATGCCTGCGCTTCCGGACGATCAATCAGTACATAGATTATCCACTTAGGATTTTCAAGCCACTGTTCCCTGACAATGAGATTACCCCCCTGTTCAAAAGAAGCATAACCAACAGAATTATTAAAATTTTGCATTTTTTTTGCAAAACAACCGTTTTCTGCCGGAAGAATTGCTATTTTTAATCCAGACAACTTTTCATAAAATTCCGGATAGTCAGTCTTGTCACGATGCTGCTTCGTATATCCACCATACCCCAGAATCGCGCCAAATATCCCAAGCAATGCCACTTTATGAACCATTCCATAGGTAAAATATCCATAGGTATTTACCTCCGGCTTCTTAAAAAAGGCTGTCCTTCCCGAAAGCTGAAATCGCAATACCTTTAATTCACCCATATCTTATACCTCTTTTTGTGTAAAAATATTGTATAATACAGCTTTTTGAATATTTTGAACCAGTTCTGTTGTATACGGATTATAGTAAATCTCTACCGATAAGATGCTGTCCTGCAACTCATTCAACAGGGTATCAAAAGTCAGCGTAATCTGATTTTTACCATCTCTCTTGGAAAAGGTAACATACTCTGATAAATTAGGAAGATACAAATCCGGTTTTGTCTCTACGAAGACTGCCAGTTCATTTTCACAGCCTACCTTGGCATTTGTGGCATAAGATGTAGCAGCAACCATGGATGTTCTTTTAAATTTATCATAATCTTCCTGTGTATAACCCTGTGTTACACCCAATTCTTCATACTCTTTATACGCCTGTGGGTTGATTACGAATGGATATACATAGTGAGCTTCATTGCTTACGATTTTGGTTCCAAGTGTAGACTGTTTAGGCTTTCCGCCCTCTCCGTCATTGTCAGCATCCTTAGTCCCATCACGAAATGGTGACAAAATCTGCTGTTCTTCTACTCTGCAACCCTCATATTTATTAAAGCCCTGACCTATCTGTACTGCACCTGTAATAGATATATTATTCTTTTTTTCAGCAAAAGTGGCACCAAAATTTTTAACATCCACCGCCTGAAACAGATTTTTCAGTACAACCTCTGTATCTCCTTCTACCTTGTCTGTTCCAAAGATATCCATATACCGTTCTCCCAAAGATCTGGGGTTCATCTGTTTTTTCTTTGTCTTGGGATCTGTTTTCCAGTCATAACTCTTTATGTATAATACTTTTTCGCCTTCATTATCCCACATTTTCTTCATGGGATATTTCAATGCCTTATCGCTTCCAAATATATTTCCATCCGAGGTCATTTTAGGATATCCTGTAAAGTCTGCATTCCAGTTCGCCATAATCGCTGAAATTCCCAACACACCATATATTCTCTTATTCATCTGCTTTTTCCCCCTGTTTCTTCTCAAAAATAACACCATTTGATACATAGCCCGCTAACATCAGATCATGATCGATTGCCAGTTCCACATCATATGCCATAATCATAGCCAATAAATTACCGACACGCTTTTTATATTTATACATATCTTCATCATGATCGTATCTCATAAATAACTGTCTGAGCTGTTCTTTTAACTGTGCATCCTTATTTAATGCCAGATACCGGTTTCCAAGCGAAAAAGTCTTCTTACTGCTCTTATTTAAGCCAATCAAATAACCAAGCATCTGCCCTGCTGCATAGGAATATTCTTCATCTGACTCTATATCCTGCAGTACGTCAGCGTCCATTTTTCTTTTTAATTTCTGTCTGATTGTTGTAAGTTTGTTTTTCATCGTTCCCTCACTTTCCTGAAAATACTCCAGCAATGACCATTTCAAATTAAACTGATGCATTGCCTTGATCATATAATTATTTTCAATCGTATTATGTATCAACATATCTCCTGACTGCTTTACTACATATATCAGATTTGCTGCATCATTTCCCTTGTTCAGCCATTCTGCATATGCATCTCTGTATAGCAGCAGTCCTTTCCTTATACCAGAATCCTTGATTCCCTTCATATCCTTAGGTTCTGTATATATGTTTTTCAAATAATATTTGGAGAAGAACACCTCATCAACCAGTTTTCTGACAATGCTTCGTTTAGATATTTCTCCATATTCCACATCCTCCAGATATTTTTCAGGTACTTCAACAAGATTTTGCATATAGAAGCTTCTATCAAGCAAATCTCTATAGTCTATCACGTAGTCTACATCGATAATAGCAGCTTCGGTATTATCTATCATTGTTCGCAACTTATAACCAGTAAAACCATCTGGTATTCCATATTCATCATCTTTACATGCTGTGATTTTTTTTTCAGGGTCTATCGGCAGATAAACATTGTATCTTCGCTCTGATGCCAGATTCATAAGATAGTCAAAAAATTTCTGTTTTCTAATTGCTTTATCAAGATTCTCCATATTAGGGAAACTACATTTTCTATCTCTATGTTTCAAATATGGTTTCTTATCATTAAATCCCACATTGTTATTAGCAACTCCATACACTTCATCTGATAGATTTTCATTATAATCATTTTTGTTATAAATATTTGAAATATAATAGCGTTTTCCCTCTGTTTCATGGTCTGCATGATCCATTTGAAAAAATATCTTCAGGTAGTCTTTTCCTGTTAATTTATCCGCAAATGAGAAAATATTTTCATTGATCCATTGTTCCACAATGTCAATATTCTCATAATTGGCGGGACCGACCTGTTCCTCTATTACATCATACAATTCCTGATCCTGCTTCTTCGTATATTTAATTCTTGGGTTTCTAAGGATATTGTAATATTGTGTAATGATATCTTTGGTCAGCTTGCCGTTCGTGAGACTCTCTTTCTTGATTACAAATCCCAGATAACTATTGGACTGAATTACCTTTTTGGGATCAACAGGCTTATTCATATCTACCAGTTTGCAATAATAATCAGGTCTGCTGATTGCCTCCCGCTCTCTGTATGTAAGCAATGCTTCACCACTCTTTTTATCTTTTTTGACCTCAATCCATTCTTTTTGTACAAACTGTCCATTCTCGTAAGCCATAATGACATAAGTTCCTTCTGCCGGAGCATACGTATCCAGTATCAGCTTGTCTATGTCCGGCTGCCTCTCAAATATCTCCAAGCATGCCTCAAGCATATGACATTCCTCCTTTTCCTATTGAGTCCTATAATTAACAAACCCGTATCCTCGGGAATTACGACATCCCACTGCCACACCTAAAAGCATATACGCAACAGCCTGCGCCCGCTCATCACTGTTGATTGCCAGTTCTACTTTATCTCCAAGCAGTTGAATTGATTTGTAATTTGTTTTAATGGGTACTTTATTTAAAAAAGTAATCGTATCATACAGTTTAAAGTTTTCGTCCAGTCTATCTCCTGTTATACTGTTATATTTTTTAACACTGTTTTCAAATAGCAATCTCTCATACTCATCAATCGTTATCTTGTTTCTCCAATAGCCCCCCTCCTGAATCTGAACTACCGCCGGAGTCACAGTATATAGCCTGTCTATGTACATATGTGGTATTACCTTGTACTCACATACCAGTCCTTTCAAAGTATTCGTGTCTGACTTAGGTAACTGCCTGCACAGGAACTCGGCAAACTCTTTGTTGATACACCGTACGGCAAAGGAATATATCTTACCTTCCTTATATTTTTTATCGCTCTCAATTTCTTTAAATCCAGATATAGAATAATTCTTAAATTGATTCTTCTCATGAAACACTCTCATTGTATCTGTCCTGCATAAAGCGACATCTACCATATGAGAGATTTCCTTTAACATATTAATCAATTCTATATTTTGCAGCAAATATACTTTACAATTCAAGTTGTATACCAAAATTGACTCACTCATAATATTTCATCTCCTTTATTGTTATAATTCTATTGTATTATTATAATATTTTATTGTCAATAATAAAATAATTTTATTTGATTGTTTCCATTGTTTTTATAAAAGAAAGATGATAATATGAATACACAAAACCATAACAAATAAAGTTGTTTTGAAATAATAATATTATTTTATTCCTAACTAGAACCGTAACATAAGATGTAGGCGCAGGTATTACCCTGCGCCTATCCTATTACAATTCTTCTGTTTTGTATGTGACATACCCCTCATAATAATAGCTGGTATCAATACCCTTCATATAGATTTCCCGGCTATTAATTTCATCGGTCAATGCCTGGTTTAATACGTGCTTTATTTCAATATCTCTGATTGGGCTGCGCTCCATGGCAAGCAGATAATCTTCTTTGTCTACCTTGCTCCAGTCAATGACTTGATGAATTTCTTTCTTTAGAATCAGGTCCAGCCAGATACGCATACTGCGCCCATTCCCTTCCCTGAAAGGATGTGCAATATTCATTTCCACATACTTTTCTATGATTTCATCATATGAAGATTGCGGCATTTTATCTATGTTTTCAAGAGATACCCGCAAGTACATCAGCGGTGCAAAGCGGAAATTTCCTTTTGCAATGTTTACAGTTCGCATTTTGCCTGCAAAATCATATATTTCGTCAAACAAAAATTCATGAATCCTGGCAAGTGTTACATATGTTCCAGGATGTAAAGAATCCAAAATACCAGATTCAAATAATTCCTTTGCCTTCGCCTTGCTGATTTTCTCTTCTTCACGTGCTAACTGGGCAGAATCAGTAATCCCCAACTTATTCTCAAGTGCCATGTAATGTTTTCCTTTCTGGGTTCATTGTTACTTTAAAGCAGATTGCAATAATAGTGTTTCTAATACAACATCACCCTAATCAACCCCAATACCAGCAGATGCACCGGATATACCCAATAGAAGAAATATTTCAGTTTCATTCCTCTTTCTCCATTATACAGATATATGGGAAGAAATGCTATAGCTGCTTTAGGTTCTGCAATGCCTACCATAACCGCCCCGAGAACTGTTCGTTGTACTTTATCAAATCGTTGCAGATAATAGAATAGGACAATGCATAGCACACCCATGTAGTGATAATCCGTTTCAAGAAGCTGTGCTGTCCCTGCTCCTGTGAGAACACACAGCGCAGATGAAATGATACTCATTCCCCTTCGTTCACACACAGATATCGCATATAAGGTACACAGTCCTATCGCCAATGTAAAAAATACGTTCTGTCCTTCCGGATAAACCCAAGCCCCATGTACAGCCAGATCAAATGGCACCTCTGAAATCACCGCAAAGAGAAAGCATCTGCTGATATATCGCTTCACATCATGCGTATGGCAGAATCCTTCCACCAGTAAAAAACAGTAAATAGGAAATGCAATCCGTCCGATTCCACGCATAACCCTATATACATCAAACTGATAATCCGCCATATTTACATAGATTGCCACTGCAAAGTGATCCACCAACATAGATATAATCGCTATCCATTTCAAATCAGATGAGGTTAAACCATTCCATCGCATTTTCATAATTTCCTTCCCTATAACAGAACAGGCTGTCCTCAATCCCGGACAGCCCTATTTCTCTCATGTATATCATTGTATAATTGTGAAACGTCCTGTTGGTTACAGAATTGTACAGATTTAGCAAATGCATAAGCAGACACTTGAAAAACGTTGGCACTTAAGCGGTATGGAAGCGAAGCTTCCAATAGCGCTTTATGTGACCACTACGTTTTTCACGTAGCGAGAGCGGGTCTGCGTTGCATTGCTAATTCTGTACAATTCGTCCCATTATTTATTCTTCTTAGTACCGATCTTGGTACGAAGTACATACCACAGTGCACCTGTGATGCATACAGATGAATAAGTACCGCATACGATACCAACCATCAGAGGTAATGCAAATTCACGGATAGAAGATACTCCTAATACGAACAGTGCAGCTACCATGAAGAAGGTTGTCAGGGAAGTAAAGATACTTCTTGATAATGTCTGGCTGATACTTCTGTTTACGAGTTGTTCCAGATCATCCTTCTTGGTCATAGCACCAAGGTTCTCTCTGATACGGTCAAAGATAACGATTGTTGCATTGATAGAGTAACCTACGATAGTCAGCATGCAGGCAATGAATGTGCTGCCCACAGATACTCTTGCTACTGCGTAGAATGCAAGCACTACCAGTACATCATGGATCAATGCAGCTACAGAGCTTGTTGCAAAACGAATATCCTTGAATCTGAACCAGATATATAACAGCATGCAGATTGCTGCGATTACTACAGCTACGATTGCATCACTTCTCATTTCAGAACTGATTGTTGAGCTGATTGTCTCAGCAGTAATCAGATCAGAATTTACACCGAAGTTCTCTACTAACGCTTCTGTTAATGCCTGTCTCTCTTCTACATCCAGTGTTCTGGTCTTGAAGATAACCTGATTGCCTCCTGCAACCTTCTGAACCTGTACATTGGCATCTTTGGTAATCTTCTCGATTACAGGCACTACCTGAGAATCCAGAGCCGCCAGATCCATATCTTCATTAAATGTAACATTTGTAGATGTACCACCCACGAAATCAAGGCTGTAGTTCAGGGCTGTTCCTGATGTTCCCTTATTTACGCCCATGCATACAAATCCACCGATAATCATAACCAAAGAAATTGTAAAGAATATCTTCTTCTTTGCCAGGAAGTCCACTGTCTTTCTGTCCTTGGCTTTTCCATAGAACTTCTCATCCTTTAAGCCGACTGCATAGAGTGCTTTCAGAATCATTCTTGTAATAACAAGTGCTGTAAACATGGAAAGAACGATACCAAGTGCCAGTGTCTGGGCAAATCCCTTAACTGTACCCGATCCCTTCAGTCCAAGAACCAGTGCAGCGATCAATGTTGTGACGTTACCGTCTACGATAGCAGACAGTGCTTTCTTAAACCCTACATCAATAGCAGAACGTACTGTCTTTCCGGATGCAATCTCTTCTCTGATACGTGCGAAGATGATAACATTTGCATCAACTGCCATACCGATTGACAGGATAATACCTGCAATACCCGGTAATGTCAGTGTGATTTCAAACATATTTAAACATAATACTACCAGAATCGTATAAATGATCAATGCGATGGAAGATGCAAGTCCAGGAATCAGATATACAGCAATCATAAAGATAACAACCAGTGCAAGTCCGATAGCACCTGCTTCAAGACTAGTCTTAACTGCTTCTGAACCAAGCTGTGCACCTACAACATTGGAACGTAATTCCTCCAGTTCCAGCTTCAATCCACCGATACGGATCTGGCTTGCCAGCTTATCAGCTTCCTCGAAGCTCTCCATACCTGTAATCTGTGCCTGTCCATCTGTAATGGCAGCCTGTACACGGGGTACGCTGATGAAATCCTGGTCATAATAGATACCGATGCTTTCACCGGAAGCATATGCCTTGGTTGTAGCATCTGCAAATGCCTTGGTTCCTGCATCTGTAAAAGTAAGCGAAACTACGAACTGGCTGTTGCCAAGCTTATCCTGTGCAGAACCACCCTGTGCAGAGGAAACATCCGTACCACTCAGTACTATGCTTCCATCTTCCTGTAATTCAGCGATAGTCTTGTTTAATGCATAACCTGTCGCACCATTGCCTGTATATGTATAGTTGGCATTTCCTTCGCTGTCAGTCTGTGCGATGAAGTACAATGCACCTGGTCTTCCCAGATCTTCAAGGATTGCATCTGCATCAGATACACCCGGAATTTCGATGTTGATTCTGTCTGAACCTTCTCTGTATACCAATGCTTCTGTACTGTAAGTCTCTACTCTTTTCTGCAGCTTATACACAGTATCGCTCATATCCTCATCAGAAGGATCTTCGTCTCCTACTACCTGATAAGTAATGCTGACACCACCTGCCAGATCAAGTCCCTGCTTAATCTGTGATGCAGCACCGGCTTTCTCTGAACCGATACCGCAGATTGCAACATACCCCAGTGCAGCTGTGACGAGCAATGTTACAACTAACGTAATTATGGCTTTGCTCTTTTTCATTATCTATAATCTCCTTTGCTTAGTCGGTGTTGACCCCGCCTTTAGTCCTCTTCTTCTGCTGCTAATGCTGCTTTAAGCATGATGGCACATTCCACACGCTTCTTCTGTAATTCACATCCCAGATCATAAGCATCATGAATATTTCCATGGAAATTATAAGAATTGGCTGCGCATCCTCCGCTGCAATAGAACTTTGCGAAGCAGTTCTTACATTTTTCTTTGGAATATACGTTACAGCATTTGAATTCATCGCGTATTTTGGTATTAGTAATACCTGTATCCACGTTACCCATCAGGAAATCCTCATTACCAACGAACTGATGGCATGGATAGAAATCTCCCCATGGAGTCACTGCCAGATACTCCGTTCCAGAACCACAGCCGGATAAACGTTTGTATACGCATGGTCCACCTTGTAAATCTATCATAAAATGGAAGAAATTGAAATCTTTTCCTTCCTTATGACGTCTGAGCATTTCAGCTGCAAGCTTGTCATATTCTGCAAGGAGCTGTGGAATATCTTCTTCCTGTAAAGCGTATTCTTCTGTAGGAGGTGCTACTACCGGTTCTACAGAGATCTGCTTGAATCCCAGATCTGCAAGGTGACAGACATCCTCTGCAAAATCCAGATTATGACGTGTAAATGTTCCACGTACATAATAATTGGTCTGGTTACGGCTCTCTGCTACCTTCTGGAACTTGGGAACGATCATGTCATAGCTTCCCTGTCCGCCTCTGAAAGGACGCATCATATCATGAATGTCTTTCCTTCCGTCGATACTTAATACGATATTGCCCATTTCCTTATTGGCAAACTCAAGAATCTCATCGTTAAGAAGTACACCATTTGTAGTCAGTGTAAAACGGAACTTCTTATGATGTGGCTCTTCAAGACTTCTTCCGTAAGCGACCAGGTCTTTTACAACCTGCCAGTTCATCAGTGGTTCTCCACCGAAGAAATCTACTTCCAGATTCACTCTGTTACCTGAATTGGCTACCAGGAAATCCAGTGCCTTCTTACCTACTTCAAAACTCATCAGTGCTCTTCTGCCATGGTATTCACCTTCCTCTGCAAAACAGTACTTGCAGGCAAGATTACAATCATGTGCAATATGTAAGCACAGCGCCTTGACAACAGTCTCTCTATTTTTGAAAGCTTCAATGCTCTTCTCATAGATATCGTCTGTAAAGAGCATCTGGGCATCTTTTAATTCGTATATCTCTTCTAATGCTTCCTTAATCTGTGCCTGATCATATGGCATATTGGAAGCTGCCAGCTTATCATAAGCTGCATCACAGGTATCCTGCTCCATATGATTCTCCACCATAGAAGCAATTACGTCATAAACAACATCATCAACCACGTGAACGGCACCGCTGTTCACATCCAATACGATATTGAATCCGTTATTTTTATACTGATGTATCAATTCTTTCTTTCCTTTCCTACCAGGTATGCGTTTCCTATATCCCTTAGTTACGCACAATAAGCAGCGACTCATCATCGCTGCTTATTTCATCTGTTATTGCGATTCTTTATACTGGAACTTATTTAGTCTGTTCGCAGCTCTGATTACCTACTGTACAGGATGTCTTACATGCTGACTGACATGATGTCTGGCACTCGCCACATCCGCCTTTCTTCATGGATTCCTTGTAATCTCTAGTGTTTAAAGTCTTAATATGCTTCATAAATAAAGCCTCCTATCATTGTGTGTCTCAACGACCGAATTTATACTTAATGTAGTATAGCATATATTTTTCATATCGAAAAGTACTTTTCTCATATTTTTTTACTTACCCCAGCATCCCTCCCAACATGCCACTGCCGAGGCAGATAAGTAATGTTGTAATACTTGAATTGGATACAGGCGCAAAATCCGGCTCCATGGCAATCGACAATACACATATAATAAGGAAATATGCCACACCTGCTCCCATTCCCCACAGGAATCTTCTGCTTTTTGCTCCCTTGGAATAGAATAATCCCGCCAGGAGTGAGGAAATGACATAGATTGCAATAATCGCAATATCTATTACCTTTTCACTCAGATTACACTTATAGAGCAACCCAGCTGTAAGCAAAAGCAGCAGTCCCGTTATCACATAAGCCCCCAGCAGACATTTTAACAGCGCCAGTATTCTTTCATATTTCATGATGTACCCCCTGATATTTTATAATTTCTTTATTGTATTTACAATTTAATACTGATATAATCTATGCGTATACTGCATCTATTCAGAACCGTAATCCTGATATTTGCAGAAGAAACTATATTTTATTTTTTAACCATAAGGAGGTTATTATTTTGGATACCGCTGGTGTCATACAACTTTGTATTCTTGTAGTTCTAATCATGCTTTCTGCATTCTTTTCTTCTGCCGAAACAGCATTAACAACGCTAAGTCTCGTGAAGGTACGTTCCATGGCAGAGGAGAATCCCACGAAAAAAGTCTTAACATTACAAAAGATTTTGGACAAAAAAAGCAAATTGATCAGTGCAATACTGATTGGCAATAACATTGTAAATATCAGTGCATCTTCCCTGATGACTTCTCTCGTTATCCGCATCTGGGGCAACGCTGCTGTTGGTATTGCAACAGGTGTCCTGACATTGCTGATCCTGCTCTTTGGCGAGATTGTCCCAAAGACCTGGGCTATGTACAATAATGAGAATCTTGCCCTTGCTTATTCAAGTCCAATCTACTTTCTGATGCAGGTACTCACTCCGATTATTTTCATTATAGATAAGCTCTCCGGATTTCTTCTGAAGCTGTTACATATAGATTCATCCAAGCGTGCCATGATGACAGAAACAGAATTGAAGACTTATGTGGATGTCAGCCATGAAGACGGTGTCATCGAACAGGAAGAGAAGAAGCTGATCTACAATGTGTTCGATTTCAGCGATTCTGTTGCCAAGGATATCATGATTCCACGAATTGATATGACTACCATTGATGTGGAAGCAAGCTATAACGAACTGCTGACTTTGTTCAAGGAATCCATGTACACACGTATTCCTGTCTATGAAGATGACAGCGATAATATTATTGGTATCATTAATGTAAAGGATTTTCTTCTAGTGTCCAATAAGCGTATGTTCAAGATACGTGATATCATGAGGGAAGCCTATTATACATATGAATATAAGAAAACCGCAGATCTTCTGTTGGAAATGCGGAATATCACAGCAAATGTTGCCCTTGTCCTGAATGAATATGGTGCAACAGTCGGCATGATCACTCTCGAAGACCTGCTGGAAGAAATTGTTGGTGAGATTCGTGATGAATATGATGAGGATGAGGATGAATTGATCCAGCAGGTAGATGACCATACCTATCTGGTAGATGCAAGCATGAAATTATCTGATATCAATGATGCTATTGGTACTTCCTTTGATTCTGAGGATTTTGATTCTATTGGTGGTATTATCATCGGACTTCTGGACCGCTTCCCTTCTCAGGGTGAAACAGTTACTACAGAAGACGGCATTATCCTGACAGCTACAGAAGTTATCCAGAATCGTATTGAGAAAGTAACGATCCAACTCCCCGAATCACAGGAGCAGGGTGATACGGCTTCATCTGAGCATTCAGAAGCTGAATCCAGCCAGGAAGCTTCTGAATCGCAGTCAGTCGGTTAATCCGTTCATTTAGTTATTTTGTAACCATTCTGACTCAATTTATATGACAAAGTAACCCCATGCACAAAAGAAGAGCATTGAAGCTGCGGTTTTGCGCATGGGGTTCTTAATAGTTGCTGATTTTATAAATCTGCGTAGAAATGATACGTATCGAGAATCTCCTGCGGTACATCCGGGGTCTCTCTCTGGATTGCCTTGATACGCAATTCAAATTCCTGTTTCTTCTTCATGGAGTTTCTGCCAAAACGTGCCATGGCAACTTCATAAGGTCTCTGTGTTTCCAGCTTCTGGCGCAGGGTCTTCTCAAAAGGACAATAGGTAGCCAGAATCTCTCTTGCTACTTTATTCATCTTCATGGAACCGTTGGACTCACTCTTTACCCACGCTTCATAATCAATCAGGAATACTTCACGGGAATTGTTACGTCCCTTCTGAATCTGCATTTTCACTTTTTCACGTGCCTCATCAGACAGATCCCTGTTCTTACGGTAGAACTGGATATAATCCATATATTCTGAGGTCAGCGATTTAACCTTAATATCATTCCACTGCATACCCTGTATACATCTGCACAGCTCCCAACGGAATCTTCCGAACATTTTCACCATCATATCATCTATATTGGTGTTGGAAAGTATCGGGAAAACAAATCTTCCCGGAGTAGCCTTATTCTTGCCTCCTACTTCCTGCCACATAGATGCATTGACACCGGATAACGGGAACAGGATTACATCAGGATATACATTCTTCATGCAGGACTCATGATTAATCTTCAGTTCTACATTGGAATACAGTACTTCTCTGTAGAAGACAGAATAATCAATCTTCATGAGATTCTGCACGCTTTCATTAATTCTCTTCTTAGTCACCAGAATCTTATCCAGATAACCATATATTGCTTCTTTATACAAGACAGGCATGTATGCTGTTGGTTGTCCATATAGCACACGCATATTACTCTTCATCATATTCATGACTTCGTATTCCACACGCTTGTCCATGTTATTGGTCAGAGCCTTCTGCTGCTGTTCTGTAATATCACCTTGTTTCTTCAAGGAGCGCAGGTTTTCAATATAATCTTCGTCAAATTCACTCTTGGAAGGTTCTCTTTGTCCATCGTGAATTGCCTTGAGCCACTCACACAGCGTAAATACATGGCACGGACCTTCGTCTTCCTCTTCTTCAATTCCACACAGAAATTCCAGATGCTCCTGTTCCAGCAGCCGTTCATCCAGCATTCCAAAGTTCAGGAACAACTCTACTGCCTTAGGAGGCACAATCAGTCCTTCACATACCTTTCTGAAGCACGCCAGATACAGCTCAAATACCATTGGTGTAATCGTTTTCTTGGCTTTCTTCACATCATCTTCTACAGACAGTCTATCCGGTGCTTTCACCAGATAATCCATATTTGCACGTAATACACCTATCTTCTGTTCATCATATGCTGCATACTTGACAACCTGATCCAGAGAATTCTTCAGTGAGAGCACAGATCTGCGGATCATTGCCTCTTTTTCTTCTTTTGACTTCTGTTCTGTCTCGGTCATTTCCTTGGAGATAATCTCTCCTATGATTGCTTTCTTAGCCTTCAGATCCCAATCAGGTATGTCCATATGCCTGCCAAGCTCCTGATACTGGAAACTAACTTCCCTAAGAATCTCTTCCAGCAATCCCTGCATTTCCTTTGGGACATCACCTTTTCTTCTCATTTCACGGCCTTGTGCACAGGCATAATCAAACAGATTATGGTCCTTTCTTCCCACTATATAAGAAAGAAGATTATGTATATATTTAATCAGTGTAATGCAATCTTCTTTAAAGCCGTCTACTACAGCCGCAATCTCCAGCACAATGAAATTTACCATCTCTTCGCTATAAGAATAGTATGCTTTCTGGACATTTAAAGGAATCCCTGCTGCCTCTGCATAATAGCCCAGTCGGTCTTCATTAATTTCCATCTGGTATTCACACTCTTCCAGCTCATCCAGTTCTTCAATGATAAGAGGGGATACTCCGATTGCCATGCACAGATTTTTATACCCCTGATAGCTTCTTTTGGCAAACTCATATAAACGGCTGGCACGCATGTGCAGATCCTCACGGAGGTGCGCCATGTCTGTTATATAATGGAATTGCGAAGATACCATGATTGCCCTGTAATCATCACTCTTGGTAATCACATTATGCAAAGTCTCCTCGCCGGATACGGAAAGCATGTAGATAACCGAATCTTCCAGTGTTGTATAGGAAGCCCCATAGGTATCCCGGTTCCAGTCATTTAATGCAATAAAAGAACCCTGATTTCTCACCAGTCTCATCCATTCGTTCTGCATCAGCACTTTTCCTGCCAGCACGATTCCTATGTGGCTTACCGTATCCCCCTGTGCAAATATTACCTCGCCTTTTTTAATGATATTTTTCCCATTCTCCATCTTACCGTATTTACCCTGCCTTTCTTCACCTGTTCCCGGTTCTGCGGGTTGTACTACTCTATGTTCCGCAATTCGTTATCTGTTATCATCATAATCTGCTGTGGAAATTCATCCTGATATGAACTTACGCTCACTATATGATTTGAAATGGTATGATATATCTTCATAAAAGCAGATACCAACGTCTCCCGGTCAGTTATCCGCCCATAATTTTCTTCTGTCAAATATCTGTCGATCCCGCCGCCGATTCCTCTACCGGTCAGCTTCGCATAGCTTTCCTTCGCTGCCCACATCTGATAGAACTGGCTGCGTCTGTCTTCTTCATCTGTAATCGCACACAGACGCTGATACTCATTCTCATGATAAAATCTTGCTGCAAGTTCCATACGATACGGACGCATCTGTTGTATGTCTACCCCTATCGGTTCACTGTCCATGCCACATAGAACCCATTCTCCCGAATGTGAAAGAGAATAGTGCAGCTCATCATATCCCTTTAATATGGGCTTCCCATATTTTCCCTGTTCTATCTGCACTTTCTGCCAATCCTGTGTGGTATATCCTTCTCTCAAAAAGGCATAACGCAGCAGAAGCCCTGCCATGATGCTCCTGTTGCGTTCTGCTTTGTTCTTCATTCTATGTATTTTATCCCTTCTACTACTGTCTAACATAGAGAAAATATCCTCTTGTGCCTTCTCTTCTATGTCTTTTACCCTGGATGCATATATCTTCATAGGAATCTCCTGTTTAGTATTTTCCAAAATCATCATTTAAGGAAATGATGCTCTCGTTATCCTGATAGGAAGAAAGTTCCTCATCTTCCTGCATATTTCTGCGTCCTTTATTAGCGGCAAGCTTGTACTTGGACACTGCATGCTGTAACTGTCCTGCCAGACTGGACAGCTCTGCGCTGGCAGCTGCACACTCTTCACTGGTAGCAGAGTTGGTCTGTACCACATCTGCAATCTGCGTGATTCCTGCATTTACCTGTCCTACTGAAGCTGCCTGATTAGCAGAAGCTGTTGCAATGCTGCTTACAAGATCTGCAATCTTCTCTACGGAGCTTTGAATCTCTTCCAGTGCGGAAGCTGTCTCTACCGCTAACTTTGAGCCGATTTCCACTTTGCGGATAGAATCTTCGATCATTTCAGCAGAATCCTTAGCTGCTTCTGCTGATTTGCTTGCCAGATTACGTACTTCATCAGCTACAACAGCAAATCCTTTGCCATGTACACCTGCTCTTGCTGCTTCCACAGAAGCATTCAGTGCAAGAATATTGGTCTGGAATGCGATATCGTCAATTACTTTCATGATCTTGGATATATTCTCAGATGAATCATTGATATCCTGCATTGCCTGAATCATATGTTTCATCTGATCATTACCGCGTATTGCGCCTTCCTTGGTATTCTGTACCAGTTCATTAGCGGAAGTTGCATCATCTGCATTAATTTTAGCACCATTTGCAATTTCTTCAATAGAAGCTGTAATTTCTTCAATTGCACTTGCCTGTTCTGTTGTGCCCTGTGCAAGTGAATTGCTGGCACTTGCCACTTCATTTGCCCCGGAAGCCATTCTTGCTGCTGCATCACGAATTGTCGATAAGTTCTTATTGTTATCATAAAGCATTTTTCTGATTGCCTTACCCATAACGTCTTTCTCACCGGCAGGTCTGCAGTTCACTGTCAAGTCTCCGCCTGCCACTTTCTCAGTGATACGTGCCTGTTCACCGATATTGTTGACCATATCAGCGAAATTCTCCATCAAATCACCCAGCTCATCATTGCACTCCCGCTGAATATTCTGGTTAATATCTCCTTCTGTCATTCTCTGTGCCACTACCCCGATCTTCTTAATCGGACTGGTAATTCTCTTCTTGATTACCAGAGAATCTACCAGGATACAGAGGATTGCTGCCAGAATGGCAACACCCATGATGAAGTTCAATCTGGTCGTGATGTAATGCTCTATAGGTTCACTTGATCTTCCTGCGAACATGATACCAATGATTGCTCCGGCATTGTTTTTGATAGGTGTATAATATCCATAATAATTACTGCCGTTTATATCTACCTGCGTATCTGTATAATCTTCTCCACTGTTCAGGACTTTGGATGAAATTGTTCCCGCAAGGGATGTGCCTGTAATTCTGTCTCCTGATGCATTGGTGATTGTGGTAGCCCTTCTGGTATCACCTATGAATATGGTCACTTCTGCATCATTCTCTGCTGCAATTCTATCCAGCAGTTCAGGACTGGCTGTCACATTCAGTTTACCCTTGTACAGATTCTGTCCATCATAGTTATAATCTCCGGAATCAATGGTATCCAGCGCATATTCTACGGAAGTTGCAATTCCTTTTAATCCTTTGAATACCTGGTCTTCTACTCCCGCCCGCATTGTCAGTGACGCAAATATTGTTACGATGATTCCAACGATCAGGACCGGGACTGCAGAAATGCTTACAATGACTCCTTTAATTCCAAAACGTTTGTTATTTTTATCCTTCTGCATATCCATACATGACTTCCTTTCGTACATGACTTGACTACATATATCTATTGTAAATTGTTTTTAATTGTAAGTCAATAGATTATATTTTCTGCTACATCAAATATTTCTTCATAATTGTCAGAGCATTTTTCTCAAGTCTGGATACCTGTGCCTGTGATATGCCTATGGATTCAGCTACTTCCATCTGGGTCTTTCCCTCAAAAAATCGCAGCGTTATAATTTCATTCTCTCTCTCATTTAATCTCTTCATAGCTTCACTAAGGGATATATTCTCTACCCAGTTCTCTTCACGGCTCTTCTTGTCACTGATCTGATCCATCACATACAGGGTATCTCCCCCCTCTGTATACACGGGTTCATACAGGCTCATCGGATTCTGAATTGCATCCAGCGCATACACAATGTCTTCCTTTGGTATGCCGATTTCTGCCGCAATTTCAACAATTGTAGGCTCTTTGGAATGTAATCTTGTCAGGTTCTCTCTTGCATATATGGCTTTATACGCAGTATCCTTCAATGACCTGCTGACACGTATTGCATTATTGTCCCTCAGGAATCTTCTGATCTCGCCCATGATCATGGGAACTGCGTATGTGGAAAATTTTACCTCCAGGCTGGAATCAAAATTATCAATAGCCTTGATCAGTCCTATACAGCCTATCTGAAACAGATCGTCCACATTCTCATTGGACTGTGAGAAACGCTTGATCACGCTTAATACAAGCCTCAGATTGCCTCTGATATAAGTCTCTCTGGCTTCTTTATCTCCCTGTTCTATTCTGGCAAACAATGCTTCTTTCTCTTCGTTATTGAGCACTGGAAGTTTTGACGTATTTACCCCACATATTTCTACTTTACTGATTGCCATGATTTCTCCTCCTATTTCCATGCCTGTCTTCAGACATATGTAAATACCAGTGAAATCCGGCAATCCCTCAGACTATGTTACCCCTATTCTTTTACCATCTCTTTCTTGAGACGCTTCATGATCTTCTTCTCCAATCTGGATATGTACGACTGTGATATTCCAAGATAGTCAGCCACTTCCTTCTGGGTCATCTCACGTCCATATGGGCTTCCCAGTCCGAATCTGAGCTGAATGATTGTTCTCTCACGTTCTCCCAGTTTCGCCACTGCCTTACGCAGCAGTTTACGTTCTACCTCAGTCTCCAGATCCTTGTAAATAACATCTTCATCTGTTCCCAAAATATCTGACAGCAGCAGTTCATTTCCATCCCAGTCTACATTAAGAGGTTCGTCAATGGACACCTCCATTTTCGTTTTGTTATTACGTCTCAGATACATAAGAATTTCATTTTCAATGCAACGTGAAGCATAAGTTGCCAGCTTAATATTCTTATCACGGTTAAAGGTATTGATTGATTTAATCAGTCCTATCGTTCCGATTGAAATCAAGTCTTCTACTCCGACCCCTGTATTATCAAATTTCTTGGCAATATACACCACAAGCCGCAGATTATGCTCTATCAAGATCGACCTTGCCTCTTCAGCAGCCTCTGTATCCAGGTCATTGATTGCTTCACTTTCTTCCACGCTCTCCAGCGGTGGCGGCAGAATCTCGCTTCCTCCTATATAATGGATTTCCTGACGTCCACTTAATACGCCGGCATCCTTTCTGCCCAGGCAAAGTTTCATACGTCCGGGTAAATATACCTTCAAAATCATTTATCATTTCCTCCTGTTCGTTCTCTCCTGTTCTTATAGCAGACCTGTATGCAGTATCATCTGATAGCTTCCATTCCCTGAGAGCTTTCCTTCATACAATGCAATGACTGCTTTCTTCTGCACATATGGCTCATCTTCTCTCCAGATGATCAATTCATCTACCTCCGTCCCCTGCAATATCCCATGTTCTTTTCCTATGCTGTGATATGGAATCACTCTGTATCGTTCCTGTATCGTCTGATGGCACAAAGTGTCGTAGACATCCCTTTCTATAATAGATACAGGTCTGCCACTGATCGGCTCTCTCAATCCGTTTCCTGTATCCAGCAGCGCTTTTAAAGTCAGCTTTCTACCCTGTTGTGCCACTTCTACATCGTAGATTGTCTGTTTTTTCACAATCTGTTTTCTTTCATACAGATAACCCGACACAGTTCCCATGATCGCTGTTACAATGGCTGCGCACAGAGTATACTTCGTTCCCAGTATTCGTTCCAATCCTGTAAATAATCTATTCCAGACAAAAGACATTACATAGAAATGCAGCATTGCTGTCCATTGTTCTGACATACTCCTCATTCCCGATGCAATTGTAATCACAAGCAATCCTGTCAGCAAAATCAGCAAAATATATGCGATACCGTAACGAAGCCGTAATATGATTGGCAGAATCGCCATCATTCCCCCTATCAGTGATGCACTCAGAAGTCTTATGAAGCGAATACGTCTGCCTGTAAGAATCAATGTGAATATCAGCAGGACCAGGTTTAACAGCACATTTTCCAGAAAGTATACATCCAGATATAATACATAAATCCTCAACCACCTCTCTTCCTCGCTGAACGAACTAAGTATACTAAAAAGCCCCTGCTTATTTTGTCAAAGCAAGGGTTAAAAGAAGGTTTATTTATCGACAAAAAACGCAGCCATTGGCTGCGTTCACTTATTGCTGTGTTGTTCCTTTTTTCAGGAAGCTTGGAATATCAAGGGATTTCTCCTCAACATTGCTTCTTAATTCTGAAGGTCTCTGAATACCAGGGAAAGGTCTGGTAGGTACTGTACCCGGATTCTGTGAAGGAATTACATTAACTCCCGGTGTAACCGGTTTGGTCTTGGTAATCGTGGCTGCAGGCTTCACTGAAAAGCCGCTGCCTATATTGTTTAACTTGTTGAATGGAGAGTTCGCCGCATTCTGCTCTAAGCCAGTGGCAATTACAGTAATTGTACAGCTGTCCTGCATATCCTTGTTCTCTGTAGCACCAAAGATAACGTTCACATCATCACCTGTAAGTTCTTCGATGTATGTAGACGCTTCATTGGCATCATATAAGCTGACATCACCGGTAACATTCAGGATAATATCTGTTGCGCCCTTGATGGTTGTCTCAAGCAGCGGTGATTCTACTGCCATCTTAATTGCATCTGCAGCCTTGTTCTCGCCCTTGCCATGTCCAATACCAATATGTGCAATACCCTTGTCCTTCATGACTGTCTGCACATCTGCGAAGTCCAGGTTGATAAGGGAAGGTACATTGATCAGGTCTGTGATACCCTGTACAGCCTGCTGTAATACTTCATCTGCCTTCTTCAAGCCCTCTTCCATGCCTGTCCTTCTGTCCACGATCTCAAGGAGCTTCTCGTTTGGAATGACGATCAGTGTATCTACATGCTCTTTCAGCTTCTCGATACCGCTGAGTGCGTTGGTCATACGCTTCTTGGCTTCGAAACGGAAAGGCTTGGTTACAACACCAATCGTCAGAATATCCATGGACTTAGCAATGGACGCTACTACAGGAGCTGCTCCTGTACCGGTTCCGCCACCCATACCACAGGTAACGAATACCATGTCTGCACCCTTGATTGCTTCCTGAATCTCTTCTGAACTCTCTTCAGCAGCCTTCTCGCCCTTCTCAGGTACACCGCCTGCCCCAAGTCCCTTGGTCAGCTTCTCGCCGATCTGTAACAGTTTAGGAGCCTTACAACGCTGTAATGCCTGTTTATCTGTATTTACTCCAATAAATTCAACACCGGTAATATTTTCATCTATCATTCGGTTGACTGCGTTATTTCCGCCGCCACCAACACCTATAACAATAATTCTTGCTACAGGACCTGCTTCATCTTTATCATGAATCGTGAGATTCAAACCTTCTTCCTTCACAATTCTTCCTCCTTCACAATTCTTACTCCATGCAACTATTTATGCTCTTTCAGTCACATAATACATATCTAATTTATCATATAATTTTTTGGGCAAATAATCAACATTTTTTTCTATTCTTTCAATTAATTATGTTAATTTTATGCCATTAATCTCTTTCAAAGGAAATACTTCTGCTTTCCTGAGTGTAATTCTGCAGATCCAGAGTACCGCTCTCACCCTTCAGTGACGGTAATATATAAGGAAGCTGCATCAGTTTCTCATCAAGGTTCTCCAGTTTACCTATATTGACTTTTACCTTATCATATCCCAGTGTCACATTGTAGGAAGCATCGAACTGTATCTTGTCACAGATAACATCATACTTATTCAGGAGCTTGGTAATCGTCAATATATTCTGGAAAATCTGATCATTCTCTATAGGCAGCTTCTCATACAGGACAATATGGTCAAATGTAAGACCTGTAACCTGTGGGATTCCCTGTGTAGGTACTTTGGCAGCCTCTACCACCATACCGTCATTATCAAAATACATATATCTGCCCAGATATTCCACATATCCCGCCAGGGCTTTCTCATATACGCTGATCTTTATCGTATCATTAGATACAATAATGACATCCATGGTATCAATGAAAGGGATTCCCTTGATCTCCTTATTCTTGTATTTCAGGGACAGATAAAGGGAGTTGTCCCCCAAATATCCTTTCAGTACCATTGCCTGTATCTCCTGTGCCGAGTAATGCTTATTACCCTCCACAATCACCTGACGCACTGCATAGTGATAGGACAGGAAAAGGACGATAGAAAGCAGTAATGTTACAATACCAAGCCCGGTGATCAGACGTATCTTTAATTGCAGATGTGGTATATATTCCATATCCGCTGTCTGTTTCATGGTCATCGCCCTTCCTTTCCTTATCATTCTTATTTATAACTATTCAGAACCCCATGTGCAAAAACGCTTCCACCCGTTATCTGCTTATTGTGGTTACTTCGCCGATCACAGCCCCAAGATTCCTCAAATCTCCTGTAATATTCTCATATCCCCGCCGTATGTATATGGTATCACTTACAGTGGTAATTCCATCTGCTGCCAATCCTGCAATCAAAAGCGCCGCACCTCCACGCAGCTCCCTGGCTATGACATGGCGTCCTTCCAGCAGACGTCCACCTTCAATCACCGCACAGTCCTGTGTCTGAATGATTCTTGCCCCCATCCGGCACAATTCCTCGATGATTTTAAATCTCCCAGAGAAGATACGTTCACGCAGTATCAGTCTGCCTCTTGCTACACAGGCGGCTGCCATCAGAGGCGACTGCAGATCAGTAGGGAATCCGGGATATACCGCTGTCTCAACCAGAGGCAGATTCTTCGCCTCCTCCGGTGCCTGTAACAGCATCGTATGCCGGTCTGTGCATGTAATGATTGAGGCCCCCATCTGCTCCAGCACCTGCAGCACGGATTCCATATGGGATACAGGTGCATCTTCCAGTATGATCCGTCCTCCGGCAGCCATCGTGGCAAAAAGATATGTCCCCGCCACAATTCTGTCTGAAATCATGCGGTATTCCACTTCGTGTAAGGCATCCACCCCATCAATGATGAGTGTATCCGTGCCAATCCCATCTATCTGAGCACCTGCTGCATTGAGAAATTCGCACAGTGCCGTAATCTCAGGCTCTCTGGATGCATGCTCCAATATGGTAGTGCCACGCGCGGTTACTGCGGCAAGCAGTGCATTCTGTGTAGCGCCTACACTGTATATGGGAAATGTAATTCTGGCTCCCCGCAATCCACTGGTTCTGGCATAAATATAATTACCCTCTGTCGTAATCTGTGCCCCCAGCTTCTCCAGTGCCATCAGATGAAGATCTATAGGACGTTCACCAATAACACAGCCTCCTGGGTAATCAATTCCTACCTGACCGACTCTTCCAAGCAGTGCGCCCATAAGAATCACTGATGAACGCATTCTGCCTACATATTCTCCTGGCAGCCGGTGTTCTCTTACATGCTCTGCATTCACTGTCATACGGTGGTCTGTCCTTTTTACCTGGCATCCTGCATGTTCCAACAGCTTCTGCATGCACACTACATCCATGATCTGTGGACAATTATCCAGTGTGCATTGTCCTGCAATCAACAACGTGGCTGCCAGAACAGGAAGGGATGCATTCTTACTGCCCTGTATCCTCACCCTTCCCTGTAGTGGATTCCCACCTTTTATCTGAATTGGAATATTAGAAGATACCACCATAGTCCCACCATACAGCTACATAACTTATTTTATTATATGTAATACAGCTGTCCAATGATACAACTTATGCCTTGGCACTTTTACTGACATTCAGTACAATCGCAATCTCTGCCAGAAGAAACAGTGTGGACGAACCACCATAACTGATAAATGGCAATGTAATACCGGTGTTTGGTATTGTATTGGTTACAACGGCGATATTCAGAATAACCTGAATTGCATAATGTGCCATAACGCCTACCGCCAACAGAGAACCGAACTGATCCATGGTATTATTGGCAATGACCATACAACCCCAGATCAGTACCACGAACAGCAGAATTACTGCCAACGCTCCAAAAAGCCCCAGTTCTTCACAAATAATAGAGAAAATCATATCATTCTGGGATTCTGGCAGGAAGCCTCTCTTCTGCATACTCTGTCCAAGCCCCTTCCCCCAGATACCGCCGGAGCCAATGGCATACAATGCCTGCAGGGTCTGGAATGCTCTGTCTGTACTGTAGGATTCAGGGTCAAGCCATGCCTTGATACGCACCAGTCGGAACGCAGTTACATCATTACCTGATGCGAAGACCACAACTGCTCCTGCCAATGCAAGAACAGCTACAGCTGCGATAATAAAGTACTTATAATCAGGTATCGCTACAAACAGCATAGCAACCGCAATTCCCATAATGATAATCGCTGAACTCAGGTTATCCGTGATCACATAGATCAGACCGGCAACAAAAGTAGGCGGGATAATGAAAATCATAAATCCCTTAAAGGTTCTCAGACTCCTGCCCAGCTTCGTGATAATACTCGCCAGGTAGATAATGATACCCAATTTGGCAACCTCCGCAGGCTGCAAGGTCAGACCTATCTTTAAATCCAGCCATCTCGTAGCACCGTTTCTGGTTACACCAAGAGGCGTCAATACCAGAACTATCAAAACAATGGAACCAACCAGGGCGACCATATCAAATCTCTTCCAGACCTGATATGGAACTCTGGAGATAAAAGCCAGCACAATAAATCCCAGAATCGTGGAAAAGAGCTGCTTCTTCAGATAATAAGCCGCATCTCCATAATCCACACTTGCCTCATAGGAACTGGTTGAATAGATCATCAGCAATCCAAAACCTACAAGGAACAATACTACGGTCAGCAGTACATAGTCCAGGCTGTGCCCTTCTTTTCTCTTCTTTTTCTTTGATTGAGCCACCCTATCACTCCCCAAGTTTATTTACATATTCCTTGAACATTTTGCCACGCACTTCGTAGTTAGGGAACATTCCCCAGCTTGCACATGCAGGAGATAATAATACTGCATCCCCCGGTTTTGCCTCTTTTACACAGATATCCATTGCTTCCTCAAATGTATCTGCAAAACAGATATCCTGGAAATTATGTTTTCTTGCACATTCTGCAATTTTCTCTCTGGTCTGTCCAAGCAGTACGAGCTTCTTTACTTTACCATCAAAGCTCTCGATCCACTCATCATACTCGCTGCCTTTATCATAGCCTCCACCGATCAGTACGGTAGGACGATCCATTGCCTTGATACCCTGGATTGCTGCATCAGGATTCGTACCCTTGGAATCATTGTAATATACAACACCGTTCTTGGTTGCTACATATTCAATTCTGTGTTCTACAGCCTTGAATCGTTTAATAGTACTTAAAATATTCTCCATTGGTACGCCTGCACTGGTTGCAATTCCAATCGCCGCCATAACATTCTCAATATTGCAGACACCGACAAGATTCATATCCGTCTTCACATTTAATAGTCTCTGTGCTTCACCGTTTCTTGCAAGATAGATGTCCTCTCCTTCATAGAAAAGTCCATTATCCAGTCTTCTTGCCGATGAGAAAAATACAACAGTCGCCGGACATCTCTTCTCGCCAAATTCTCTGGTATATGCATTCTCATAATTCAGAATACAGTAATCATCCTTCGTCTGGTTCATTGTAATTGCTTCTTTGGCTGCAATATAATTCTCCATGGTATGATGTCTGTTCAGATGATCCGGGGTAATATTCAGGATTGCAGATACCTGTGGATGGAAATATTCAATCGTCTCCAGCTGGAAGCTTGATATCTCTGCTACAGATACGGTATCCTCATCCATCAATGGCGCTGCCTGTGTATAGGGATTACCAATATTACCTACTATATAGACATTCTCATGGTATTCCTGAATAATCTGTCCCACCAGAGAAGTAGTTGTTGTCTTACCATTGGTTCCGGTAATGGCAATAACTCTGCCTTTTCCATAATTGTATGCCAGCTCTATCTCGCCCCATACAGGAATCTTCTGCTCTTTAAGATATAGAACATAATCCAGATCTGTGGGTACTCCGGGACTTAATACAGCCAGTGAAATACGCTGTGCAAGCTCCTTTGGAAAAGCCCCAAGTACAATCTCTGCGTGACTTCCCTCCGGTAATTTCTCGCGTACAGTTTCTTCTGTTAATTTCTCATTGCCATCATACAGGATTGGAAGTGCACCCTTCTCCTCCAGAAGTGTTGCCGAACCAATTCCACTGATGCCTGCGCCTACTACCAGGACGCTTTTACCTGTTAAATCTATCATAATGTGCCTCCTCATTTCATTGTCTGTCATTACAGGATTCAGTATAACCCTTTTCCTCTAAATACGGAAGAATATTTTCAAAAAGTTGACGTATCACAGGTGCTGCAATCTGTCCTCCATAGTAAGTACCCTGTGGCGTATTGATAATTGCAATTGCCATGACCTGTGGATCATCTGCCGGTGCAAATCCAAGAAAAGACGCTATATACCTTCCTGTGCCTCTGGGCAGCGTCTGGCTGGTAGCAGTCTTGCCACCCACACGATAACCTTCCACATATCCATTCTTTCCTCCTCCACTCTCTACCACCTGTTCCAATACATACCTCATCTTCTTGGTGGTATCCTGTGATACAATCCCTGAAGTGACCGGATACTGGAATTCTTCTATCGTTCCATTGGCTTCGTTCACAGCTTTCACACCAAAATGCGGTGTTACTACGTCTCCACCATTGATAATGCCCGCTACTGTAGCCATAAGCCGCACCGGTGTGATCTGAAACGACTGTCCAAAAGATATCGTAGCAAGCTCAACCTCTCCTATTTTATCCAGTTGATGCATAATAGTAGCCGCTTCCCCCGGCAGATCTATTCCTGTCTTTTGCTTCATGCAGAATTTCGTAAAATAATCATAATAGCGCTGCGGTCCCAGCCGCAATCCTACTGTAATGAACACCGGATTGCAGGAGTTCTTCACCGCATCTGTAAAGGACTCCGCTCCATGACCTCCTGCCTTGTGGCAGCGGATTCTTCTGTCATCTACGATAATCGCTCCTGAACAGCTGAACCTGTCTTCCAAAGTTACCACTCCGGCTTCTAATCCTGCTGCCGCTGTAATAATCTTAAAGGTAGAGCCAGGTTCATAGGTATCATTGATGCATCCATTTCTCCACATTGCATTCAGAAGCTCCTGCTTCTGTTCCGAAGATAATGGCTCATCTCCTGTCTGTGCGGTCATTTCAGGAATCAATGTATAGGGTTTGTTCAAATCGAACTCTGGTACATCTGTCATTGCCAGAATCTCTCCATTGCGTACATTCATAACAATGATCGACACCCCTTGTGCCTGTTTCGTCTCATATGCCTGTCTGGCAAGCTGTGTGGCATATTTCTGGATATTGACATCCAGGCTCACATAGAGGTCACTGCCTGCTATAGGTTCCTTACGTTTCTCTCCCATGCCATCCAGTTCAATGCCTTTTGCATCGGTAAGTGTCAGAATCTGCCCATTTTGTCCTGTCAGATATTTCTCATATTTTACTTCAAGTCCGACTATTCCCTGATTATCTGCTCCTGTAAAACCCAGTACCTTGGATGCCAGTTCTCCGTAAGGGTAGTATCTTTTGTAATCTTCATCCACCTTAACACCTGCCATATCAAGATTTCTGATCTTATCCCCAATCTCCTTATCGACATTGCTCTTTATCTTCTCTCTGGCTGAATATTTCTCTACCCGCTTCCTGACATATTCCTGCGAAAGTCCTAATTCCCGGCTTAATACTTCAATGACCGTCTCTGCATCCTCTATCTGACTGTGTATCACGGATATGGTACATACAGTTCTGTTATCTGCAAGAATACTTCCGGTGCTGTCAATGATTCTGCCTCTGGCTGCCTTGATATCTCTTTCCCTCTCATGGAGCATATCTGCCAGCTTCGTATAATGTGCAGAACAGAATAACATAAGGAATCCAAGTCTCACCATTAACAGGCATAACGCCAGAATCGTCAGGATACATAATATAAATGTCTTTTTCTTCTGTATGGTTTTATTTCTAGCCATGTAAAAACCCCATAAAAGTGATTACTATAATTTTATTATCTCTCCTATGGGGTTATGTGCAGTAAATATTGTCACTGATTTGTAACAGTTGTGTCAGGATTTTGTGTATCCTGTGAAGTGTCGTCCCCTTCTATGCCGTAATCCATCTCTGCCGGTTGTCCGGTATCAGGATCAATCAATTCCCCTGTATTGGGATCTACCACATAAGTAGAAGACCCCGCATTGTCCTGTCCGTCCTGGTTCTGCGCAGTATCGTCCCCTGCTGTGGCATTGTCTCCTGTTGTGGTATCATCACCTGTTGCGGTGTCATCTCCCGATGCAGCGCCATCCTCTGTTGTAGTGGATGGAGTCTGAATCGAATTAGTCAGCATGGCATCCACTTCTGCCTGCTCTGCAATTGTCATTTCTTCTGTCATGCCTATATGCATATAAGGAAGAACCTCTGACAGAATATTCTTGACAATTCCTGTGGCAAATGTAGCATGTGCCTGACCCTGACCTTCCGCGTTCGGTTCATCTACTACTACATATATTACAATCTGTGGATCATCCGCCGGTGCACATCCGATAAAGGATACCACATAATGTTTATGGTCACGGGGTACTTTCTCTGCAGTACCGGTCTTGCCGCCGATAGCATATCCTGCCGGTCTGGCAGATTTACCGGTTCCTTCTGCAACCGCCGCATACAGATACTGGCGCATCTGCGCTGAGGTTGTCTCCGAAATAGTCTGCTTGAGTACCCGTGGCTCAATATTTCTAACGGTGTCTCCTGTGGAATTGGTAATCTTGCTTACCACATGAGGTTCGTAGTAATATCCGCCATTTACAATAGAGGAAAAAGCTGCAGCCATTTCAATCATTGTTACATTAAAGCCCTGTCCGAATGATGATGTTGCAAGCTCTGATTCTCCCATGGTACTCTCATTGTATACAAGGGAAGCTGTTCTTGCTTCGCCGGCAAGGTCGATATTCGTCTTCAATCCCAGGTTGAAGATATTCTCGTATTTGATCATGGTCTTTACGCCAATGGCTTCGCCCATTTCCATAAGCGCTACGTTACATGACTGCTCCAGCGCACCACTGACATCCAGAGTACCATGTCCACTACGTACATTACATCTGATATAGTGATCCGCTACCTGTAGACCACCCGCACACTGATACGTCTCATTACCTGTGATCTTCCCAGTCTCCAGACCTGTTGCAATCGTAATTGTCTTCGCCGTAGAACCAGGCTCATAGGTATCTGAAATACAGAAATTACGCCACAGCTGATTCAATGTATCATAATATGTGTTATTGTCCTGCATCTCCTTAATCTCTTCTTCTGTATAATACGCTGACAGATCCTTGGGATTGTTCAGGTCATAGCTGGGATAACTTGCCATGGCAAGAATCTCACCATTGTTAGGATTCATGATGATGCAGCCTGTATTATAGGAGCCTGCCCCTTCTCTGGCTGCATCTCTGTATTCTTCATTGAATTGCAGAATATATTTCTCCGCAATCGCCTGAATATTCGCATCAATCGTAGATACAAGGGAATGTCCGTCTACTGCTGCTATCGTAGTTCTCTCCAGCGTAGCATCATCATTCAGATAACCATACTCACGCCCATTCGTACCATTCAATTCATCATTATAATATTCTTCCAGACCGTAAGTACCATTATTATCTGTTCCGGTAAATCCGATCACATCACACGCCAGTGAGTTGTTGGGATATCTTCTTGTGTACTCTTCTTCAAACCATACACCATTGATGACACCCTTCTGGTTATCACTGTCTGCTGTCTTATTAAATTCAGCTGCCTCTGCTGCTACTTCCTTCTCTTTATCCAGGAAAGGACTAATCTCATCATAAGTCAGTCTTTTCTTCAATACATAATACTGGGAATTGGGATTGTTCTCCACATAGGCATCCAGATCTGAACGACTCAGTCCAAAACATTCTGCCAAAGCGCTCAGCGTTGGTTCTTTGCTCCTCTCATCATCCAGCATGACTTTACAGTCAAGCACTACATTATATACCTTTTCGCTGACTGCAAGGATTGTTCCATTCCTGTCTGTAATGGTTCCCCGTTTAAAAGGCAATGTCGTTGAATCATACCTCTGCTGGGTAAGGATCTTCTTCTGATAACTCTCCTGATTATCTCTGGTAATATATACCAGTCTTACGCATAAACCACCAAAAGCCAGCAGTATGATAATAATCATGACTCCCAGCTTTTCTCTAAGTATTTTCTTAAATGTCTTCCCCTTTTTATAGCGTCTTCTATTCTTATTCGCCATGCTACCACCTGTCTTTACTCTGGAATATCGCCGTATTGTCTAACGTAATCGCTGCCTTCTCCTGAATAAGTGATAACCTGCCCCTCTTTGGCATATTTCATGCCTAACTCACCAATTGCGATTCTCTTTATCTCATCCAAATCCACATTGCTCATGATCTTCGTATATGTCTCATCATTTGCAAGCTTCAGATTATTGAGCTCACTTTCCATCTTGGAAATATGTGTAACTCTGTTTGTAATGTCTGATTGTAAATTAATATAGCCCATCAGTACAACACAGACTACCAGAACAGAAGCTATCATAAATGAAATATAGCCCAGATTCATAGGAGAAACTTTCATTCTCCTTTTTTGGTTATGCCGTGTTCCCTGATGTGTTGTTCTTGTTCTTTGCTGTGGAAGCGGTTGAAGCTTCCTTGCTGTATTTCCATCTATATAAACTTGTCTTGTTGTGCGCTGATATCTTTGTCTGTTCGTACGTGATGCATGTGACGAACCTGCACTCCTCATATTATCAATTACCATGCCTTTCTATATATTGGCTTAAATACGTTCAAATACCCTGAGTTTGGCACTCTTTGACCTGGAATTCTCTTCCATCTCTTCTGCACTTGGCAGAATCGGTTTTCTGGGTGTTGCTTTACCATAAGGTGTCTTACCACATACACACACCGGGAATTCCGGTGGACAGGTACATGGATTCTCTTTCTGTCTGTATACATTCTTAACAATTCTGTCTTCCAGTGAATGAAATGTGATGATGCACAGTCTTCCCTGGTGATTTAACATGTCTATCATGTCATCCAGAGAATCTTTCAATACATCAAGCTCATGATTACATTCAATACGAATCGCCTGAAAAGTACGTTTGGACGGATGTCCGCCTGTTGCTCTCATCTTGGCTGGAATCGCTGCCTTAATGATGTCATTGAGTTCATAGGTAGTCTCAATGGGCTTGTCCGCTCTCGCCTGTACAATATGCTTGGCTATATTCTTGGCAAACTGATCTTCTCCATAATCCCTGATAATATGATACAGCTCCTGCTCTGAATAGGTATTTACGATGTCTCTTGCAGTCAGCTTCTGACGCTGATCCATACGCATGTCCAGCGGTGTATCATATTTATAGGTGAAGCCTCTCTCTACTGTATCCAGCTGATAAGAAGATACACCAAGGTCAAGAACAATACCGTCTACCTTGTCTACTCCTATCTGTGCCAGTGCCTCTCTGGCATTACGGTAATTATTACGGATAATCGTAACCTTATCTCCAAACTCCGCAAGTCTCTTACCCGCTGCCTCTATCGCTGCCTCATCCTGATCGATACCGATGAGTCTGCCTCCATCACCCAGTCTGCGGCATATCTCATAAGAATGTCCGCCCCCACCTAATGTACCATCCAGATATATTCCATCCGGTTTTATATTCAGTGCTTCTATTGTTTCATCCAGTAGAACTGACTTATGTTTGAATTCCATTGTGTACGCTCCCCCTTTTATAATGTAAGTCCCAGTTCTGACATATGCTCTGCAATATCTTCCATATCATCATATTCAGAAGCATCTTCCCACTTCTCTTTGCTCCAGATTTCAATTCTGCTGGCTACGCCCACCAGCACTACATCCTTATCCAATCCGGCAAATTCTCTGAGTACAGCGGGTATCAGGATTCGTCCCTGCTTGTCCACTTCCACTTCTGCTGCCCCTGCCAGAAAGAAACGTACAAATTTACGGGATTCCTTGTTCGTCATAGGCAATGCTTTGAGCTTCTCCTCAAAAGCTGTCCACTCGGCATTATCATACACAAACAGGCAGCCGTCCAATCCCTTCGTTACCACAAATCCATCTCCAAGTGCTTCTCTGAATTTGGAAGGAATGATAAGCCTGCCTTTCGTATCTATCGTATGATTGTATTCGCCCATGAACATAGCAATCACCGCCTTCAACACAAACAGAATCTTCTTTTCTTCTGTTTTGCAGTAAAATGTGGATATCTGTCTCCCACTTTATTCCACTTCCATCCACTTTCCACCACTTTTATACCATTCTACATGAATTTATATGAAATAACAAGCGGTTTTCACTATTTTTTCATGATCGTGCCTTTTTATTGTGGATAAGTTTACATAAAAAGAAGCTGCCGTTTTTGTTAAACAGCAGCTTCTAATATTTTGTGCAATATCCTGTATAAAGTTTTCGCATCTTCCGGGTCCATGGCAACACAGCCCTGCATTTTACGCGGTATCTGTACCGCCTGTTCTTTTAATGCTTCACCCTGTTGCGTAATGGTTACATTCAGAACCCTTTCATCATCCTTATCCCGTTGTCTGGTCAGATACCCCTTCTGCTCCAGCTTCTTTAAAACCGGCGTCAGAGTACCTGAATCCAGATACAGGTAATTTCCCATGTCTTTTACATTAATATGCTTATGTTCCCACAGCACCATCATGGCTATATATTGTGTATAAGTCAAATCTATCTCATCCAGATAAGGCTTATAGCGCCTGACTATCTCCTTGGCACATGCATATAAGGGAAAACACAGCTGATTGCCCAGTTTCAGGGCATCATACTCTGATTCCATTACTGTGTGCCTCCGATCCAGTTTTTAAGCGCCTGCTTGGACTGGAATCCAATCATTCTGTCTACGATCTGTCCATCACGTAACAGGAAAAGTGCAGGGATACTTGTTACTTTATTCGCAAGTGCAAGATCCATATTCTCATCTGTATCTGCATTATAGAATTCTACATGTCCTGCCATTTCCTCAGAAAGCTCTTCCATGACCGGAGCCAGCATCTTGCAGGGTCCGCACCAGGTTGCAGAGAAATCCACTACTGCTACCTTAGCCTTCAGGGCATCCTGCATATTATTCTGTTCAATTTTGTGTACCATATTAGTCACCATACCTTTCATTTCATTATAGTGTGTGCACTTCATCATTCTTTATTCTAATTTGTGGCGGCTTTGATTAAGTCGTCTCAAATTAGATTGTGCGCAATTTTTTCTTTTATATTGTACACAATCTAATTGCATAAGTCAAGTCTTTTTCCTGTGCAAAAAAAAGAACAAGATTGTTAAAAAAATAACTAGACTATTGTTTTTATTTATCATATACTGAACATGTAAACAAAATAGTTGCAATTATCCAATAAAACAGGTTCCATAAGAAAGGAGTTTGAGTTATGATAATAAACAGTAGAAAAGTAGTAATGATTGGTTGCGGCTTTGTAGGTTCCTCCTCTGCTTTTGCATTAATGCAAAGCGGATTATTCTCGGAAATGGTTCTTATTGATGCAGATCAGAACCGTGCAGAAGGCGAAGCTATGGATATCAGCCATGGTATGTCTTTTGCCAGTCCCATGAAAATATATGCCGGAAGTTATGATGATATCTCTGATGCAGCCATCATCGTCATTACCGCCGGTGCCAATCAGAAGCCGGATGAGACCAGACTGGATCTGATCAGGAAGAACGCAGGAATCATGAAATCCATCATTGGTGAAATTAAGAAACGTGATTTTGGCGGCATCCTGCTTATCGTGTCCAATCCTGTAGATATTCTGACTTATATCGCCCTGAAAGAATCAGGTTATCCTGCCAACCGTGTAATCGGTTCCGGTACTGTTCTGGATACCGGGCGTTTCAAATATGAACTGGGCGAGCACCTGGGTGTAGACAGCCGAAGTGTCCATGCTTTTATCATCGGCGAACATGGAGACAGCGAACTTGCCGCCTGGAGTAATGCAAGAGTCGGTGGACTGCCCATCAATGACTTCTGCGAATTACGTGGACATTTCAATCATGAGGAATCCATGAAGAAGATATTTGAGAGTGTCAAGAACAGTGCCTACGAAATTATTGCAAGAAAACATGCTACCTACTACGGTATCGCTATGGCAGTCGTAAGAATCTGTGCTGCAATCGTTCGTAATGAACAGTCTATTCTTCCGGTATCCAGCCTGATGACCGGTCAGTATGGACTAGACGATGTAGTACTGAGTATTCCCGCAGTTGTAGATGCCAATGGTATCGAAACTGTAGTTCCTATCGAGCTAAGCGAATCCGAACTGCGCGAATTAAAGAAATCCGCAGAAGTGCTGAAAGGCATTATAAAAGAGAACGTATAAAAAGACTACAAGAAGAAGGAAAAATACGATGATACGATTTGAATGTGATTATGCAGAAGGCATGCATCCCGCAATTCTGGATGCACTGATTAAGACCAACGAAGAACAGACTCCCGGTTATGGTGTAGATACACACTGTGAACACGCAAGAGAACTGATTAAAAAGGCATGCCATAGAGAAGATGTGGATGTGCATTTCCTGGTAGGAGGTACACAGACCAATGCCACTATCATTGCCGCAGGATTAAGACCTTATCAGGGTGTTCTCTCCGCAGTAACCGGACATATTAATGTTCACGAAACAGGCGCTATCGAAAGCTACGGACACAAGGTTCTTCCTCTCCCCTCCGAAGACGGTAAGATTACAGCTGCCCAGATCAACGAAGCATGGGAGACACACATTCACGATGGCAGTTTCGAGCATATGGTACAGCCGGGTATGGTATACATCTCCCAGCCTACAGAGAATGGTACCTTATATTCCAGAAAAGAGCTTCATGAGATCAGCGACGTATGCTGCAGGGCAGGGTTATACCTGTTCGTTGACGGTGCGCGCTGCGGATATGGTCTGATGGCTGAGGGAAATGACGTTATGCTTCCCGACCTTGCCACACTTGCTGATGTCTTTTACATCGGTGGCACAAAGGTAGGCGCCATGTTCGGTGAGGCAGTCGTTATCACAAATCCAGCTTTGAAAAAAGACTTCCGCTATTTCATCAAACAGCATGGCGCCATGCTGGCAAAAGGCAGACTGCTTGGTATTCAATATGAAGTACTTTTCACAGATGATCTCTATGAGAAGATCGCACTTCATGCGGATAAACTGGCTATGGATATCCGTCATGCCTTTGAAAGCCATCACGTATCCCTTCTGTATGATTCTATAACGAACCAGCAGTATCCGATTCTGACTGATGAAGAACTGGCTGCTTTCAGTGAGAAATACGCTTTCAGCTTCTGGTGCAAGACAGATGCACAGCATAGTGCAGTCCGTGTATGTACCAGCTGGGCTACCAAAGAAGAACACGTCAACGCACTGCTTGCAGACATTGACCGCATCTGTAAACGTTAATCTTCCTGCATAGAATAAGCCCTCCTGTCACTCATCTGACAAAAGGGCTTATTCTTATTTTATGTTTTCTTTTTATGCTTTCTCTTCTGCATAATTGTACTGGTTCTTACCATTCTGTTTACTTCTGTAGAGTGCCTCATCTGCAAGGCTTAATATTTTCTGGTAAGAAGGCGCCCCATCTCTGATAAAGGCAATTCCCGCACTACAGCTTATCGGGATGGTCGCCCAGTGGGTAAAATTATCAATAAACCTGTCCATATACTGATTAATCTGTGGTCTATCATAATCAGCTTCAATCAATATGAAAAATTCATCCCCGCCAAATCGTCCCACTGTCCCGATATCAGAAAATACATTCTTCATGCATCGTGCCATATGTTTCAGTACATCATCCCCTGCCAGATGCCCGTACTGGTCATTGACTGATTTAAAATTATCCACATCCAGCAGGACAACTGCACCCTGACATCCTATCTTGCGGTCTGACATATGCTGCATTACCTTATCTTCAAATGCCTTCCGGTTATAAACTCCCGTTAAGGGATCCATCTGTGCAGCCTCCTGCTGCTTCTTCTCTGCATCTATATCTTTCAGATACAAAAGGGCATACATATTATGGGTATATTTTTCTTTAAATGTATATATGATAAGCTGTACCCAGCGCCAGTCCCGGATGACAAGCCTTTTGTATACATATCTGATAACTCCCCGTTCTGTGTGCAGCATCTTCTGATACATTTCATCGACATTCTCACAGGTTATAAACATATGTCTGGCATTAGGCGCCGGCGAATACTGGTGTTGGCATTCTACCAGATACTGTAAGAACGCTCTCGCCTTCCCTTTAAACCTTGATGGGCACTCTGCCCAGAGACCACCTGCTGCCTGGAGCTGTCCCTTCTCCAGATCCAGTTCTGCATACGCAAATGCTTCCGACAGACTGGCATGATAAAAATCACGGATACGCTGATTCTCCATCTCTATGCTGGAAAGCTCCTCCTGTAGAAAACTGGTCTCATCCATATTATCCACAAGCCTGTGGTACCCAACGATGCAGATCATACCGTCATTGCCATTCTCCCTGCGTACACCCGTACATCTGACTCTTACTTCTCCCATTGCCGGATGATGCCACGTATACTGCAGCTGCACAATCCGTCCGGTTCTCACCATATTCTCTACAGACTGATTCACATAATCATAATATTCCTGGCCGATACGGCTGTACCAGTGTTCATAACACTCCTGTGGGCTCAGGTCAGCCGGAGCATCCAGAATATGTAACATTGTCGAATCTGCATACATCTCATTCCTGCAGCCTTCAGGATCTAATCTAATGAGCCATGTGCCAACTTCTGTTGCTTTCAGAATATCCGCCTGGGTAAAGTCCAATAATTTTTCTCTCCCAATCTCTTCCATATCATTTACCCATCTTCAGCAGGAAAATCTGCTGATTATTCGTTTATTAGTTTTTTTCTGTAATAAGTTTAACATATTCTTATAGCCACTTCAACCAAAAACAGCATCCTATGTGCATATCAAAATACATGCCATCATAAGATGCTGTTCCTTATTCATTAAGATGCATTTACTGTCATCTGTTCAATCGTTCTGCCTTTTGCAAAGACCTGCTGATAGACCTGTGTACATTTCTCCATTCTACAGAATTGTTTTCTTGCTTCATCCTCGTCACAATAGACCTTCCATATGCCACAGCATTTGCAATCCTGTCCTTTATGGTTGATAAATCCGATTACATCCGGCAGCGGATAGCCCAGGAATACTCCTATTTCATGCGGGAATCCCTCTTCCTGCGACAGCCTGTTTCGAAGTCGCACCAGACAGGAATCTACTTCACATTCTTCATATCCATATTCCATAAGAAGCTGTGCCACACCTTCTTTGTGCAGATCCCTTGCCAAAAGGCGAGGTCTGTACACATAAATAAGAACGAACGTATCTTTCCATAACAATGGTTCTATTCTGACTCCTCTGGCATTCAGCTTGCGATTTACCTCATAAACTTCCCGCAGGATTTCCTTTCTTGAAGTCTGTATTCTGTAGTTAAACAGATTCGCACTCTTCAATCCCGCCAGTGTTGGAGCACAATATGTGATCAGTCCTTTTTCCAGCATAATCCACCTTGCTTACATTCCAGCCAACTGTTTACCCAGATTCTCACATTCTGCAAGAACACTGTCATCCGGAGTCTCATGGCTCATCAGTCCTTCTCCGCCAACGATCTTGGCTCCAGCTGCTTCCATGCGCTCTACCCAGTCACGCATCCACTGTCCATCGCCCCATCCGTAGGAACCGAATAAAGCAATATTCTTACCGGATACGAAGCCTTCCAGATCACTTACAAATGGCTCCATCTCGCACTCTTCCAGTACTTCTGCACCCATTGCAGGGCAGCCCAGTGCATAGACAGAAGCGTTCTTGAGGTCATCAATAGATGCCTCTGATACGAACTGCACAACAGCTTCCTTACCTGCTGCTGTAATGCCTCTTCCAATTGCCTCTGCCATAGCCTGTGTATTACCTGATTGTGACCAATATACTACATATATCTTATCCATTTTATTTTCTCCTTTTATTTCAATATTACTTTACGTTAAATGCCTTGATTCCCGGATATACAGCGCTGTCGCCAAGCTGTTCTTCAATTCTGAGCAGCTGATTGTACTTAGCCACACGTTCAGAACGGCTAGGTGCACCAGTCTTGATCTGGCAGGTATTCAATGCTACAGCCAGGTCTGCAATCGTTGTATCTGCTGTTTCACCGGAACGATGAGATGAAATAGCTGTATAGCCTGCTTTGTGTGCCATTTTGATTGCTTCCAGTGTCTCAGATACAGAACCGATCTGATTAAGCTTGATCAGGATTGCATTACCTGCTCCTAATTCAATTCCCTTGGAGAGTCTCTCTGTATTGGTTACAAAAAGGTCATCACCAACCAGTTGAACCTTGTCTCCCAGTCTCTTGGTCAGCTTCTGCCAGCCTTCCCAGTCTTCTTCATCCAGACCGTCTTCAATAGAAATAATAGGATATTTCCCGCAAAGCTTTGCCCAGTGCTCAATCAGCTCTTCAGAAGTATATTCTGTGCCAGCCTTTGGTAATTTATAATAACCTTTGCCTTTTTCACTCTTCCACTCAGAAGATGCGGCATCCATAGCGATTCTGAAATCACGTCCAGGTTCATAGCCAGCCTTCTTAACTGCCTCAAGGATTGTCTCGATCGCTTCTTCGTCAGATTTAAGAGCCGGTGCAAAGCCACCCTCATCACCCACTGAAGTAGCAAGTCCTCTGGACTTTAAAATTGCAGCAAGCGCATGGAATACCTCTGCGCACCATCTCAGGGCTTCCTTGAAGGAAGGCGCTCCTACAGGCATAATCATGAACTCCTGTACATCCAGTCCTGATGAAAGTGCATGGCACCCGCCATTTACAATATTCATCATTGGAACAGGAAGTCTGTTGCCCGAAATACCACCAAGGAAACGATACAGAGGAATATCCAGAGATATAGTTGCTGCTCTTGCTGTTGCAATAGATACTGCAAGAATCGCATTTGCACCAAGTCTGGACTTATCCTTTGTTCCATCAGCCTTGATCATTGCTGCATCAATGGCATAAATATCAGATGCATCCATTCCTGTAATAGCATCTGATATAACTGTATTAATATTCTCTACTGCTTTGGTTACACCCTTGCCAAGATATCTTGACTTATCTCCGTCACGAAGCTCCAGGGCTTCAAATTCACCTGTAGATGCGCCAGAAGGTGCTGTACCTCTTCCAACTGTTCCATCTACCAGTGTTACTTCTGCCTCTACAGTAGGATTTCCTCTCGAATCCAATATCTCTCTACCGATTACTTTCTCAATCTGCAAATAGTCCATTTCTATTCACCATGCCTTTCTCACAGTTGAAATACCAACTGCACAATGTTAATTTGGACTCCTTTAGAAGGTGAAGCGTCCTTCTCTCAGATTGAAGTGTGTAGTTTCAACTGTATATGCAAGGAGTCCACATGATTTATTCATTTGAGTTAGATTCTTCTAACCATAGTTATATTAGCATAACTCTTTATGTGAAGCAACTGTTTTTATTGAGAAACATTCTCATCTTCCCATGTATATATTTTCCAAAAAAGTGCTACTCAAGTTAGGTTAGAAGCATACAAAAAAAGACACAGCGCATCATTTTATGAATCATTTTATGATTTGATGACTGTGTCTTTTTTTAATATATTTTGTATGCAATGCTTTATCTGGCAGCAAGCGTACCTGTTATCTGCTTATTGCGATTACTTCTCTTCTACCAGGTTTTTCATACTTCCCAGGCTGATAACCAGAGTGGAAGTATTATGAAGTAATGCGGAGGTCGTTGGCTGGATCAGTCCCAGCACGCCAAGTGCGATCAGACCTGAATTGATACCAACGATTTTACGATAATTGCCGTGAATACGTTTCATCAGTGCATTACTGATCTCTTTCAGCGTTACGATCTCTGACAGATCATCTGCTCCAATCGTAATGTCAGCAATCTCTCTGGCAATCTCAGCACCGTCACTGACTGCAATTCCCACATCTGCCGCAGATAATGCCGGTGAATCATTGATTCCATCGCCAATCATAATGACATTTCTTCCCTGAGCCTTTTCCTTCTCCACAAAGCTTGCCTTGTCTTCTGGAAGTACCTCTGAATAGTACTCGTCTACACCTACTTTGGCTGCGATGGTTCTTGCAGTTCTGTCGCTGTCACCAGTCATCATAACAAGCTTGGTAAGTCCAAGACTGCGAAGCTGTCTGATTACATCTGCTGCCTCTTCTCTTAATGGATCTTCAATACAGATTACTGCTGCCAGCTGTCCATCAATCGCCATATACAGATGAGAGCAGTCATTACGCAGCTGGTCAAAACGCTCCTGCATGCCGGCTGGAATCGTACACTGCTCATCTTCAAATACAAAATGATGGCTGCCGATCACTACCTTGCTGTCATCTACAGAAGAAGAAATTCCATGAGCCACAATATACTCTACCTTGGAATGCTTCTCTTCATGGGTAAGTCCTTTCTCCAAAGCTGCATTTACTACTGCCTTTGCCATGGAATGAGGGAAATGTTCTTCCAGACAAGCTGCTGTACGAAGCAGTTCATCGGATGGCTGTCCATTAAAGGACACTACATCCACAACAGTAGGCTGTGCTTTAGTAAGGGTTCCTGTCTTATCAAAGACAATTGTATCTGCCTGTGCGACTTTCTCCAGGAATTTGCCACCTTTTACTGTAATATGATGACCATTCGCTTCTCTGATTGCAGATAAAACAGCAATCGGAATTGCCAGCTTTAACGCGCAGGAGAAATCAACCATCAATACCGCCAGTGCCTTCGTCGTATTGCGGGTAATCAGGTAAGTCAGCCCTGTTCCAAGCAACGTATAAGGAACCAGCTTATCTGCTACATGAGCCGCTTTGCCTTCTACAGAGGACTTGAGCTTCTCAGATTCCTCTATCATAGTTACGATCTTCTCAAATTTCGTTGAACCGGATACCTCTTTTACCTCAATAGTAAGCTCGCCTTCCTCCAGAACAGTGCCTGCATAGACAAATCCTCCGGCTGCTTTCATAACAGGTAATCCTTCTCCGGTCAGGGAAGACTGGTTTACAGCACCTTCGCCTGCTGATACCTTCCCGTCAAAAGGTATTACATTGCCCATATGTACAACAATTCTGTCACCTGCAGTAATCGTATTGGCATCTACAAGTACCTCTCTGCCCTCTTCTGTTACCAGCCATACTTTGCTGACGTTCAGAGACATACTTCTTGCCAGATCTCCTACAGACTTCTTATGAGTCCAATCTTCAAGTATCTCTCCAATTCCCAGAAGGAACATGACAGAACTTGCTGTTGCAAAATCTCCTCTGAATACTGATACAGCTATTGCTGTACCATCCAGAACAGGCACTTCAATCTTGCCTTTTGCAAGTGTGCATATGCCCTTCCAGATATATTTTACGGATTTGACCGTAGTAATTACTGTTCTGACAGAGTAGGGAAGGAAACATTTACTCGCCATTCGGCGAACTACACGTCCTACCAGTTTATCCCAATATTCTCTGTTTAATTCTCTACCGGAGTGTGCAAGCACTGTATCCGGTACTTGAACCTCTTCATACTGAAAACGTTGCAAAAGCGCAATCAACTGCTGACGGCTGCCTTCATAGCATACCGCCACGTCCTGATTGCGCTCATATACCTTGGCAGACAAAACAAAACTCTGACTCTCCAGATAGTACTGCAATGTATCAGCTTCTTCGTATGACATTCGCTTCTGGCTTACGTGAATACGCATACGACCCTTGATTTCATGTACAATTCTGAATCTCATTTTCTATGCCTCGTTTTATTCTGCTTCTGCTCCATTTGCTTCTTCAGATGCTTCTTTTACTTCTTCCTGTGCATCTTCATACTCTGCTTCTTTTGCAGCTCTGTCTTCATTGATCTGCTGTGCTTCTGCATAGATGTCTTCTGCATTTTCCTGAATGTTGGTTGCTACCTTCATAACGCATTCCTTTGCACGAAGAACAGCTGCTGTACACTGTGTATAGACTTTCTTTGCATCCTTACTGGATAAAATCTTAATACCTGCAGTTCCAAATAATACACCTGCTGCAAAAATTCCTGTGTGCTTTCCATTGAATTTCTTAAAATCTAACATAGTATTTTCCTCCTGACATCTTGTCATAACATCTTATGTCAACGGCTGCTCATAACACCATAAGAGCTACCATTTAACTTGATATTATACCTGTTTTTTATAAGATTTCCATTCCGAAAAGTGTTATTGAGAAATTTTATCATTTACGGTTCTGTTTCCATTTGATCCAATAATTTCTGCATGTCATCAATATCCGTAATAAAGCTGTTAATCTGATACTCTCCATTCTCATCCAGATATTTCTGTCCAGAATCGAGAACCCATTTCAAAGTACCATCTTTTTGCTTTACTCTGTATTTTACCGAATACTGCAATCCCTGTGCGAAATCATCTTCTACCGCCCTACGAGCCTGCGGTTCATCCTCATGATATACCATACCGCTGGCTGTTCCATGTGTCATTTCCATGAATTCGTCATATGTATAGCCAAACATCTTGGGAAGTCCTTCTCCAACAAAGCTGAAAGAATACTCTTCATCGTCTTTGCTTCCCTTTAATCCAACAGACATATTCTGGTCGATCATTTTAATAATCTCTGTCTTCTGGCGAAGGTCCGCACGAATGCGGGCGTTACTTTCCTGTGCGATATCTTCCGTATTCAACAGACCCTTTTCCTTATTATCAGGTGCAACAGTACTGTTGAAATTATCGTTCAGATACTGCTCAAAGTCATGTTCGGGAAGCGGCTTTGCATAATAATAGCCCTGTACCATATCACATCCAAGCGCCCTGAGCTTATTGACCATAGCAACATTCTCAACACCTTCTGCCACTGTAATCAGCCCGATACACTGCGCCAACCCGAAGACAAAGTTCAGAATCGTCTGATTCTGCTGAACATTCCTCTTCTGTGCCATACGTTTATCCAGTTTCAAAATATCAATCGGAAGCTCACTAAGCATATTCAGGGAAGAATATCCTGTTCCAAAGTCATCCATTTCTATCTGAAATCCTGCTTTTCTAAGTCCTGTTACCTTGCGGATTACCTGTTCAGGGTTCTCTGTATAGGCAGACTCGGTTACTTCCATATGAATATACCGATGAGGAATTTCATAGCGGTCAATCAGTCTGCAAATATCCTCCACCAGATCTTCCTGTTCAAAATCACGGCGTGACAGATTCACAGAAATGGGAACTACAGGCTTTCCCTCGTCCATCCATTCCCTTATCTTCTGGCATACTCTCTCGGAAACATAGTAATCCAGCCGCCAGATGAAGCCGTTCTCTTCAAACACCGGGATAAAGGAATCCGGCGGCATAAATCCATATTCAGGGTGAATCCAGCGAACCAGGGCTTCTGCGCCTTCCACTCTCCCAGTCTCCAGTCCAACCTTGGGCTGGTAATAGACCTGAAACTGTTTCTTTGAAAGTGCTTCCTCCATATTGTCCAGAATGAATTTCTTTCTCACCAGTTCTTCGCTTTGTTCCGTATCATACATAGCCACTTTCACGCCATAATTGTGCTTGCTCTTATTCAGCGCAAGTCTGGCTCTGTCATAGATAAAAGCCGGTGGAAGGGTTCTGTCCACGTTCTCATATACACCATATTTCACGATGCAATTGCCTATCGGTGCATTCTGTCTTGCCTTTTTCGTGATATCACTGCTCAGATATTTCATATAATCCCAGTCATGCTCACAGAAAATTGCGAAATGATCTGCGCCGATTCTGGAACATAGCGCTCTCTCTGAAAAGTTCGCACGATAAAAATTCGCAATATAGCGCAGAAGCTGGTCTGCCTTCTCAATACCATACTGTGTATTGATTACACTGAAATTCTCCACATCCCCACAGATCATATCATATTGCTGATCTGGATTGTTCTTCAGTATCTTCTCAACATTTTTATAAAAGCTCTCCCTTGTATACAATCCCGTCAGATTATCGTATTTCAAAGCATCCATGCTGATCGTAACCTTCTTCCAGCGAAGAATGCTGTCAATACGATGCTTCACAAGTCTGGAATTAAAAGGTCTGCGCAGGAAATCCGCAGCTCCCTTCTCCAGGCAATTGAGCTTCTCTTCTTCCGACTTGTCTGATATGATCATTACTACAGGGTTGGCAAAACGACCTTTCCCCTTTAACAGGTCCAGCAGACCTTTGCCATCCAGGTTGTGCATCTCCAGATTGATAATCACAAGGGCAATCCTGCCCTCGTTATCCTGTAATGTCTCCATCACACTTTCGTCTGTGTCCGCTTCCAGAATTTCATACTCATCCTTGAGTATAGTCGATAATTCATCCCTGCTGGCAATCTCATCATCCACGATTAAAATTTTATCTTTCAATTCTGCCATTTTTCCGTCCTCTATGCATAGGATATCTATTTTCATTCACTCTATTTCTATTATTATAGAGGATAATTTTTGGAAAAACAATAAACTTTTATTCATTTACGAAGTCTGTATGACTAATGATATATTTGTTCATACGTACCGTACCCCATGGTGCATATATACCACATGTAATAACTGTAAAAATAAGTATGATCAGATATTCACCAAGAAATCCTAATCCTGAACCACTAAATTCAAGTCTTCTTCTATTGATTACCTGATGCCTGGTATCCCACTTCTGGATCATAGCCATTACCCATGGATATGCCAGCCCACATGTTACAGCCAGTAATAATCCACCTAACAGACTATATCCAACATATGCCATACTGCCGCCATCAAAATAGGACTCATTTCCATTTGCAACAATAGGCTCACCATCAATATATGTATGCTGTAATTCCCACTTTCTAAGCGCAACATGTACGAACAAGCCATAGATTCCACAGGTAATAACTGTAAGAATCTCCCACAGAATCCAGTGTCCAAGTAAAGAACCGCCACTACCGGTAAATGTTAATCGCTTTCCATTAATAACAGTATGGCTAAGTCTCCATTTGTATATCTTACATATCATCCATGGTGCAGCAATTCCACAAGTCACTGTACATACAAGAGCCGTCAGAATCGAGTAACCAAACAAATCAATACCAGCACCATCAAATTTGGAATTTTCAGGATCAACAATTCCTGCCTTTTCCAGATCCTTGGTTGTCGGATATTTTGCCTTATAATTATCATAGTACTGCTTATATGTGTTAAATGCGCCACCGGGATTAACAGGCGAATCCATCGGCTGCCCTGCAATCACTATTCTTGCAAGTAATTCCAGACCAAATACAACAGATACTACTCCGAAAATCCATGCTACAACTCCCCATCCAAAAGCAATTCCCAGACAGGAAATAAATGCTGCAAATGTTGCAACAGGTGCAATCCATGAATTAACTTTCGTCATATTCTTTGTCTTAACTACTACATAGACCAGTCCACCAGTAGCTGCTGCTGCTGCTAAAATAAACAATGTCTTCAATAAGAAGATGAGAATCTTACATATAACATATCCAAAACCAATTCTTCTCAATGTATTGAAAAGAAATAAGGCAAGTACAGAAACAACAACCGCCATTCCTATGGGAAGCAGTGCTGCTATTGGAGCAAATCTCTCAATATTCTCCATTGTAAGATATTCTCTCCAGTTAATCTTCTCATTATTGTTGTCGCCAGTTGCATTTCCAGCCCCCATATTATTCTGACCTGATGCTGCATTCTGATAATGTGGAGTATCTGCATTACTGTTTACATCCTGATCCATGCCCTCACGATCTACTTTCGTACCACACTCAGGACAAAACAGTGCATCATCCTCCAATTTGTTGCCACACTTTCTACAATACATTCTCTCCGCCTCCTATATTTTGTTTCGAACATACCCATATGCCAGTGCTATAATAAGAAGCCCTGCTAATAAGATATATTCCCATATATAAAATCCTTCACCTTTCCCCATAGCTTCTCTGACTGAACGGTAAAGTAAATATATGCATACTATCGGTAAAACGGTAAAGCTCAATGCGTTGTATTCCCAGGCACTCCTGAAATTGCCATTCCATATCTCTGATAAAGCATGCGTCATTCCACAGCCTGGACACTTATAACCGGTTATTTTATAGAAAAAACACGGTATACCCACATCAAACTTCTGAAAGATAAAAAGATATACAAATCCCAAAATAAAAAGAATGATGATTGGCTTAGCAACTGTTACCACATATGCTTTTTCTTCCGGAATATCATTGTAATTCAATTCTTCTACAGCAATAACTTTTTTAAAACCTCTTCTAACATAATCATCAAGAATACTTGATAGATTTACCAGGCTTTCTCTGCCTTTCTCCTTTAAATATTTTAAGGTATCTCCGTGAGAATCATCTGAACGTACTCCATAGGCGTCTCTATCCATTCTCCCGGCACGAACTGGACTGCCAGCGGTCTTTTCCCTTTCAGTTCTGCCGGGGATACTGTGATAAGGCAGCTTTCCCGGATCGTATCTTTCACATTTGTATGCTGTTCTCCACTCCGGTACATCTGGAGCAGTGCATCACATTTCGTGTTTACAAGCTGTAACATTTCCTCCCTCAGTTCTTCTA